>JAESGR010000261.1_pt1 | contig 64224 bp, 59 predicted proteins | sample 9269771 | NCBI WGS metagenome assembly JAESGR01 (sample SAMN15739572, study PRJNA653492) | algae metagenome | isolation source: Chroococcus sp. CMT-3BRIN-NPC107 and co-occurring heterotrophs from well... | place: USA: Clark Mountains Wilderness, California | collected 2010-04-18 | reverse complement strand
GGCGGTCGGGTGTTCGGGGATCAGAAACGGAAACGCGGGCGAATGCACGGGCTGCGAAGGAGCGCCGTGTTCATGCACGGGATCGGCGACCAACGGAACCTGCACGGGCGGCGTTTGCGTTACCCCGACTACTTCCTGCGGTGCTGCATAAATTATTTTCAATTTTAACTGGAAGCCGGGCAGCAACGCCCGGCTTTTTATTTTCATCAACTATTTTTTATCATTGGATGTCAGAAATTACCATTCGAATTAAAACCGATCGCGAGCGCTGGCTGGTTTTACAACGCAAATTGGCGGAACATCGGATTAAGGAAATTTTCAGTACGTTTCGCGCTCACGATATCGAGCCGATTTTGATTAAAGGCTGGGCAGCAGGCTTGAGATATCCGCATCCCTGGGAAAGATATTTCAGCGATATAGATATCGCGGTAGATCCGAGGGATTATCAATCGTCGCTCGATGTCGCGGAAAAGTGTAATCTTTCAGTTGATTTGCACAAAGGTTTGCGGCATCACGATACGCTCGAATGGGTTGATCTATACGAAAATTCGAGATTGGTTTTGATAGATGAGTCGAAGATACGCATTTTGCGCGAAGAAGATCATCTGAGGGTTTTGTGCGTTCACTGGTTGACCGACGGCGGCGCTTTTAAGGAAAAGCTGCTCGATATATATTTCGCAGTTAAAAATCGCACGCCTGATTTTGACTGGAAAAGGTGTCTGGAAACGGTCAGCGAGCGCCGGAAAAGATGGATCGTCTGCACAATCGGTTTGGCGCACAAATATTACGAATTGGAAATAGACGATTTACCGTTCGCCGAAGAAGCGAGGCGTTTACCAAACTGGTTATCGGCGGCTCTGGAAAAGGAATGGAAATCAGGAGTCAGGTTACTGCCGCTCAACGATTGTCTGCGCGACAGAAAAATGCTCTGGCGGCAGGTTCTGAAAAGGCTTCCGCCGAATCCGATAGAAGCGACCGTCGAAATGGAAGGTGATTTTGACGGAGAACGACGTTTGGTTTATCAGTTCGGAAGCATAGGCGTTCGTTTGCTGCCGTCATTGCGCCGAATTTTTGGCACGCTCAAAGGTTTTCGAAAGTAAATGTTCGAATCAATGAAAGATTAGTATACTCGATTAATGACAAACAAAATTACGCTTGCTATTGAAACCGCTGTCGGTAACGGAAGCATTTCTTTATTTGAAAACGATAAGTTACTCGATCAAAAGTGCGGCGAAAGTAAAATATCTCGTTCAGATTGCTTTTTGCCGATTTTGGATGAGTTTTTAAGTAAAAACAAAATAAAAAAAAAGGATTTGAATTCAATCGCCGTGTCTCGCGGACCTGGCAGTTTTAACGGAGCAAGAGTCGGACTTGCGACCGCCGTGGCTATGAAAAACGGTTTGAACATCAAATGTTCGGGCATCTCTGTTTTACGGGCAATTGCTGTTTCTTCAACAGAAAAAAGCGTGATAACAGCAATCTTAAACGATAAAAAACAAGTGATAATGGAAAAATTCATTTCTGATTCGAAAGGCTTTGATAATTCAGCAAACAATTCGGACGAGACGAAAGAATTAGAAAGCGGCGGTGCGAAGGCGCTGGTTTTCGACGATTTTATCAATGAAATAAAATCACTCGCAATCGATACAAAAATTTTGTTGGAAAGGAATTTATTCGAGTTAATACATGAAAACTATGAAATTGAAAAATTGAAAGCCTCTACGACGGCTATTTTGGACTTTAAAAACATAGGCGATAATTTATCATTATATATAGGAAAGGCTGCAATTAATGAAATCGCGTCTGATAATCCAAGAGTTATTTATCTTGATATGAGGTAAAGCTAATTGCCTCATTAATAGCGTTTAGTCGTATTATGATCGGTATGTTTGCATCGAGTCTTGAACTATCTAAACAACAAAATATTTTTCCTATTACTCCTCCAGATATCACTGAGATAATAAAAATCGGTGAACTTTCCAGTCTGAGTAGTTGGACATACAGTGATTATTTAGATGAGATTCAGAGGAAGGAAAGCGTCGGTTTCGTTTATAAAAATAGTATAAAAAGTATAAAAGGAAACGACGAATTTGAATCGAGAGACATTTTTGGTTTCATCATTTCGCGCCTGTTAAACACTCAATCTCATATTCACCCTCAAGAATATACTGAAATATCTGAATGTGAGATTCTTAATATCGCTGTTCACCCGTTATTTCGGGCAAAGGGAATCGGACAGAAATTATTTGCGGCGACCGTAAACAGATGTTTGTCTCAGAAAGTGGAATCAATCTGGCTTGAAGTGAGAAAAAATAATGTTGAAGCTGTTAATTTTTATCAAAAGAATGGCTTCGAAGTCATCTACACTAGAAAAAATTATTATCATAATCCATTAGAAGACGCGCTCGTTATGAAAGCCGCATTAACCGAAAAAGGCTAATGAAAACTTCTCTTTGCCCTTTAATTGCCAATTAAGATTTCATGAAATATAAATTTTTCTAAAACTTGATAATTATCATCGCGTTGCGCTAACATCAAGACAAGCCGAACTTATCATTACTTATCATTATTAACGAAAGATACGATTTTAAGTCGGTTTAATCCAAAAACGAGAGGAAGAAAAAAAGCTATGGACATTTCAATAGACAACGTGATGAAAGATGAATTGTATAAATCGAATCAAACTTTCCGGGATTTAGTTCAGCAGCATCAGAATTACGAAAAAAGGCTGACCGAACTGGCGCATTTAAATTATCCGAACGAAGATGAAGTGATTGAAGAAACAACCATTAAAAAGAAAAAGCTTCTCGTCAAAGACGAAATTTACTCGATGATGCAGCAACACTCCGGCTCGCATTAATATTTTCACAAAGTTTATATACAAAATTTACAAGAAAGCGGAGGTTTATATAATAAACGTTCTCCGCTTTCTTCAGATTTATTCACAACTGATTTACTCTTTCTCGGAGACAACGGGAATCGGAGTATGAAACAATACCCGAATTGGTCGGAAAAATATATTGATCGTTGATAAAAACGGGAGTATTGATAAAATAATCGTCCGCCGCCAGCGTGATTCGGTTAAGAATCGCTCCGTTTTCTAAACTGATAAAATAAGCCGAATCGTTTTCGACGACGACGAAAGTCTTTTCATTTTCGATTATCAAAGGCTTATAGAGAAGCCTTCCCGAAAGCCTTTTTTTCCAAACCCTGCTTCCTTTAGTTTGATTGATTAAATAAACGAAGTTATCGAGAGATGTCACCAAAACGCCATTTCCGGTGTTTGACACGCTCGATATACCCGCTCCGAGTTTGACGCTCCAAACAATGTCCGACTTAACTTCATTCTCAACGTTTACTAAAGAAAGAAACCCTTTTTCATCGCCGATAATAAGGTGTCCGGGCGAAATGGCAGTTGCGGACGTGACAATATTAGATGGGAAGAAACTGTATATGATTTCTCCGGTTTTCGCCGTTATTAAATAGAACTTTTTATCAGTTCCGTAAAAAGCGAAAAGTTTTTGCGACAAATTCGAAAAATTCGAATTAGAAATCGAGTCCGAGTCGAGATCGAAAAACTCTCTCACAGTCGAATCGTACTTTCTCGCTAATTCTATCGAATCTTTGTTCTTTTGCGCGGAAAACAGATTGCCGCTCGAACCGAGTAAAAATACACTGTTTCCGTTACGCCCGAGATAAATTTTATCATCCGCTTCGCCAATGTTTTTATTTACGAATGTTCCTTTTAAATCAATTTTGGATGACCAATCCGGAATCCCGCTCATCGTAGCAACCGAACGCAGGTATATTTGTCTCGACGGTTGCTCGCTTTCTCTGGGTTTATTAAATTCTTCGCTGTTTTCTATGGTATTTCCAGTTATTTCCGAGATTCCTGCGACGTACAAAGATTTGTCCGAAATAATAAAATTCGAGATGTTCTTTCCGCCGGTTTCATAAACCCAGTTTACCTCGCCGTTTTGAGAATTGATTGACTTGATTTCACTATCAGTCGTTAGAAGGAAAAACGAAGAAGGATTATCGGACGCGATTGAAATATTTTTTGTTAAAATCGTATTCTCCCAACATTTTTTAAGCGTAGCAGGAAAAGTTGTCTGCGCGTAAAAGAGGACAGGGAACAGGGCATGTAAGGATACGAATATAATCGTTAAAAGAAACGCAAACGCGCACTTGCCACAGCCAAGATAAATAATTGAATAACGATTTTGCCCGTTTTTTTTGTCGAGTGAGATCATATAAGGCGTATTATTTCAAAATCCGCGCGAGACGCTGCTGTAAAATTTCAATGCAAATTTCCGAATTGTATTCTCCGTCAAATAATTCTAAAATATGCCTCATGCACAAATTGCCGGTCATATTCGGATGTCTCGAAGACTTCGAACGGTTGGCTTGAAACTATTTTATAAACGGAGAAAACAAAACACAAAATGTCTTTTAATAAAATTATTATAGTCGGCAATCTCGGACGAGACCCCGAACTTCGCTACACGCCGCAAGGCACTGCGGTTTGCAGCTTTTCAGTAGCGACGAGTGAAAAACGAAAAGATAAAGGCGGCGATATGCAGGAGATTACGACCTGGTTTCGCGTGACTATGTGGGGCAAGCAAGCCGAAACCGCCTCGAAGTATTTGACCAAAGGCAAACCGGTTTATATCGAAGGGCGTCTGAGAACCGAAGAATGGACAGATCGAGACGGAAATAATCGTCAGTCTTTAGAAGTCAACGCGACTGATATGCAGTTTATCGGAACGGGCGGTCGCAACGACGATTACGTCAGCGATTCATCACCTGACAATGATTTTGACCGGAACGAAACATCTACAGCTACAAGTAATATGAATCAAGCAGCACCGTCGGATGACGACATTCCTTTCTAATTGGTTGCTCGTCCGGTTCTTTTCCAATCATTTCAATTCGCTCGAGCATCTGCCGCTTTACGACCGGCTTCAGAGTCCTAAGCGGCAGATGCTTTTATGTCAGTATTTCAACAACTATTTCATTACTATTTCATTTCTGCTTCAATTTCTAACCGCCGCTTAACTTAACCATTTACCCATCAATCTGAATTTGAGGTAACGATTTTTTAATCTTCGATCATTATCAAGTCTTGATAAATCAACGAGATGCTTGTTTAAAGCCTTTTTTAAATTGTCGGTAATTTTTTGATAGTCGGTCTCTTTGTCTCCGAAAGAATCGTCATTTTCAGGTTTTGACCCGTTATAAACCCAAACCGAAGGCTCTTCGATAATTTCATCAACCAAACCGAATTGATGTAAATCCGCCGCCGTCAAACGCAGGCTCTGTGCGGCGCGCCCGGCTTTTCCGGCGTCCTTCCAGAGAATTGCGGCGCAGCCTTCGGGCGAAATAACCGAATAAACAGAGTTTTCCATCATCAAAACCTTATCGCCGATGCCGATAGCCAGTGCGCCGCCAGAGCCGCCTTCGCCGAGAACGACGACGACAATCGGAATCTTGAGTCCAGCCATTTCGCGCAAGTTGAACGCGATAGCTTCCGCCTGTCCGCGCTCTTCGGCGTCAATTCCGGGGTAAGCGCCCGGCGTGTCGATAAACGTGATGACCGGACGCCGAAATTTTTCAGCCATTTTCATTAACCGCAGCGCTTTGCGATAACCCTCCGGTTTCGGCATTCCGAAATTGCGAACCCGTCTCTGATTGGTATCGCGTCCTTTCTGCTGACCGATTACCGCGACTTCCAATCCGTCGAGGCGCGCAAAACCGCAAACAAGCGCCGCGTCGTCGGCATATCGCCGGTCTCCGTGAATCTCCACGAAATCCTCAAACATCGTTGAGAATAAATCCATTGAGTAAGGTCTTTCGGCGTGTCTTGCCGTCTGTACGCGCTTAAAAGCTTCGGTTTCCAATTCATCTTTCATATTTTATATGCTTTTTTTATAACTTTTTTATGCCTTTTTACATGTTTCTAAATTATTTCTCTAAACATTCGGACGGACTTTTTAGAGAAATTCACTTCAGCGAATTCTATAAAATCCATTTTACCCGGCATCCTTTGGCGGTCAATTCATTTTCCAATGCGCTCGACCCCTGAATGCGCAAAGGCTGCGAACGCATCTGTAAAGCAACCGATTCGCCGACGTTGAACCGCAGAAGAACTTCGCATTTGCCTTGAGTTTTACTCAATGTGGTAAACAATTCTTCAAAGAAAACTTCATCGTTAATTTTAGCGGGCAAGTCAATTGCCACTTCACGCGCTTTGAGCGGAACAGCATCGGCTATTCTTTTTACTTCATTAACAATCACGGTTATTTCCTGCCCCTCGGCTGATTCGACTCTTGCTTCGACAATCAGCAATTCATCGTCCTTCAGGTATTCGGAATATTTGGCAAACGTGTCCGCCCAAGCAAGACATTTAACGCCGCCCGACTGATCCTCCAATCTCAGAATACAAAAACGATTGCCTTTTTTGCTGTATTTTACCTGCGACCCCGAAACAATTCCGGCAAGAACAATATTATCGCCCGATTTTATTTCTTCAAAATCAGCGATGTTTTGAATCTTTAAATCCGATAAAACTTCCAGGTATCCGTCGAGCGGATGCACCGAAAGGTAGAAACCGACCGATGTTTTTTCCTGTCGGGAGACTTCGGCTTGCGACCAGGGCACGACATCTGGAAGATGCCCGTCCAAAACCGTTTCAGTGCCCGCTGCCGCCCCGAATAAGGCATTCTGCCCGCGCATCTTGTCATTCCACATTCTCTGTCCGTGCGTTAAAGCCCCGTCTATCCCAGCAAACAGCTTTGCCCGCCAGCCGTTAACTGTTTCGGTTTCCGGTTTGACCGAATCGAATGCGCCCGCCGTAATCAAACCTTCCAGCCCCCTGCGACCGATAGCTCCTTGATCGAGTCGCGATGTGAAATCGAACAGCGATTTAAATCTGCCTTTTTTTCTAGCTTCGATAATAGCGGAAACACTCGCCGATCCCATTCCTTTGATCGCCGTTAAACCGTATCTCACCGCGTCGTCCAAGGGCGTGAACCCGACATCGCTTTCGTTGATATCGGGCGGCAACAATTTTAGTCCCAGCGAGCGAAGCTCGCTCGAATATTTATAAACTTTGGCACTATCCTGCGCTTCATGAGATAAAACAGATGCATAAAAATAAGCAGGATAATGCGCTTTAAGATATGCAGTCTGATAAGCCAGATAAGCGTAAGCAACGCTGTGACTTCGGTTGAAGCCGTAATCGGCGAACTGCGCCATCAACTTAAAAATCTCCTCGGCTTTTTCACGTTCGATGCCGCGTTCGACCGCTCCTTCGATGAATTTTTGTTCATGCAGCGCCATCTCTTCGCGTTTCTTTTTCCCCATCGCCCGCCGCATCATATCTGCTTCGCCGAGCGAATAGCCGGCGAGCTTTTGCGCGAGCTGCATGATTTGCTCCTGATACACCAGAATACCGTATGTATTGTTCAAAATCTCTTTCATCTGCGGCACGATATATTGAACCCGCTTTTCGCCTCTGTGGCGGGCGATAAAATCGTCAACCATTCCGCCGTCGAGCGGACCTGGACGGTATAAAGCGTTTAGAGCCGCTAAATCCTCGAGTTCTTTCGGTTTTAGACGGCGGCAGATTTCCTGCATGCCCGACGATTCAAACTGAAAGATCGCCTCGGTTCGACCGTCGCCAAAAAGCGCCATTGATTTTTCATCGTCGAGGGCTATCCGGCTCCAGTCAATCTCTACGCTTTTCTTCTCTTTAAGCGTTTTTAAGCAGTCGCTTATCACTGTTAAGGTGGTTAGCGCGAGGAAATCCATCTTAAGCATACCGACTTTTTCAAGGTCGTTCATCGTATACTGACTGGTTAATTCATTCTTGCCCGAGTATGCAATTGGAACCAGCTCGTGAAGCGGCTTCGGCGAAATAACGACGCCCGCGGCGTGAACGGACGAGTGGCGGGCGCAGCCTTCGAGTCGTCGTGCCATGTCAACCAGTTCCTTGATATTGGTATCGGTCTCCATCGCTTTTCGCAGATCAGCTACTTGTTCGAGAGCCTGCGAGATGCTGATGTTGCGCCCGCGCACCGGCGGCGGAATGAGCTTGGCTATTTTTTCCACGTCGCCGTACGGCATGTTCATGGCTCGCCCGACATCTTTGATCGCGGCTTTTGACGCCATTGTTCCGAAAGTGATGATCTGACAAACCGAGTCGCGCCCGTAAAATTCGGTGACATGGTTAATCACTTCGGCGCGTCCGCGAACGCAGAAATCAATGTCTATATCCGGCATCGAAACTCTCTCGGGATTGAGAAATCGCTCGAAAAGCAAATCGTATTGCAGCGGATCAACGTCCGTGATGCCCAGGCAATATGCTACTAACGACCCGGCTGCCGAGCCGCGCCCCGGACCGACCGGAATTTCCTTTTCGACCGCGTATTTAATGAATTCCCAGACGATTAAGAAATATCCCGGAAAACCCATATCTTTGATCGTCTGAATTTCCTTGTTGATTCGATCGTGATAATCGTCGAGCGTATATTTTAATTTTCCGTTTTCGGCGAGCGGATGCCAAACTTTGCGGTTTCTTTCCGCGAATCCTTCGAGTACGACTTTTGCGAAATATTCGTCGGTCGTCGGGCATTCGGCTGCAACTTCATTCGGAATCGGAAAGCTCGGCAGAGTCAAATTATCGCCGAGCGGTATTTTAAGCCGGCACATTTCGGCTATTTCCATTGTATTTTTCAAAGCGTGCGGCAATTCGCCGCCGAAAATGCGCCACATTTCATCGGCGGAGCGGACGTAATATTTCGTGCTTCCGAATGTCGTGCGCGTGCTTTCGTTAATCGTTTTGCCGTCCCCGATACACATCAATATTTCGTGAGCCCGCGCGTCGTCTTCGTTGATATAATGGGCGTCGTTAGTAGCCACCAGAGGAATCCGTGTATTATCCGAAAGCTCGACTATTTTTCGGCGAATCTTTTTTTCTTCATCCAGATCGTGATCCTGTATCTCTAAGAAAAAATTGCCTTTTCCGAAAATATCTTGAAATGTCATCAAATTTTCGGTCGCCCGTTGGCAGTCGTCGTTTTTGAGAAAATGGCAGATCGCGCCGTCAAATCCGGATGAAAGACCGATCAAACCCGTGCTTTTTTCAGCCAATAATTCGAGGTCTATGCGCGGTTTGTGATGAAAGCCTTCAGTAAACGCCATCGAAGCGAGATAAGCGAGATTTTGATACCCTTCGAGGTCTTTAGCCAACAAAACCAGATGGTAATAAGGACGTTCGCCCGCTTTCAGATTCGCGGTTTTATCGAAACGGCTGCCGAATGTGAGAATGGCTTCGTAACCGATAATCGGACGGATGCCGTTCGCTTTCATATTGTTATAGAATGAGATCGCGCCGTACATATTTCCGTAATCGGTGATGGCGCAGGCTTTCATTTCCAGCTCGTTAAGCCGTTTGGCGAGTGGCTTGAGTTGGATTGCGCTTTGTAAAAGGCTATAATCTGAATGCAGATGAAGATGAACGAAATCTTTAGATTTGAACTCTAAATTATCCATAGTTTGATATTTATTAAATAGTATTAAATGTCTTTATGCTCTTGATGATTGCAAATTTTACCGAATAGATCGTAAAAATTTTCGACTTTTTCGACTTTTTTGACTTTATTTGACTTTATTATCACAGAATTAATACGGCAATTTTATTTTATTTATTTTTAGTTTATTCATCAAAGCGGTTTTATTTTTCGAATTTCCGCATTGCAGAAGTTTTTATGAAAAAAGTTTATCTGGAAACATTCGGCTGTCAAATGAACGTCTCCGATTCCGAGCGAGTCGCCACGCGGCTTGCCGCCGAAGGCTTTGAAATGACCGCGAACGAATCGGCGGCTGACGTGGTTTTATTTAATACCTGCTCGGTCAGGGAAAAGGCTGAACACAAACTTTATACGAGAGTCGGACAGGTTCGCAACCCGGACGGCACAAAACCGATTGTCGGCGTCATGGGCTGCGTCGCGCAGCTCGAAGGTGAGACGCTTTTTGCCAAAAGTCCGGGCGTTGATTTCGTTATCGGAACGCAGGCTGTCGGACGCGTTGGCAAAGTTATCGAGAATGTTTTTGAAACACGCGGAAATTTCTATGATCTCGGCGTTCGTGAAGAAAATTACGATTGGACGACCGCGCCCGCGCAGAGACATTCACCGTATGTCGCCTTCGTCCCGATCATTGAAGGCTGCAATAAATTCTGCACATATTGTATCGTTCCTTTTTCCAGAGGCAGAGAAAAAAGTCTCCCGGCGGCGCAAATAGTACGGCAGGTTTCCGTTCTGCGCGATCAGGGCGTCAAAGAAATTCATTTGATCGGGCAGAACGTTAACAGCTACCGACCGAAATCCGATGTCGGTCTCGAAAATTTCCGCGGTGCGACGCCATTTTCTAAACTGCTCCGGGCGGTTGCGGCGACGGGCATCGAAAGGATAAAATTTACCACATCATTTCCGAGAGATTTTCATCCCGATATTGTGGACGCGATTAATGAAAATGAAAATTTATGCAACTGGGTTCATCTGCCGTTTCAATCGGGAAGCGACCGCGTTTTAAAGGCGATGCGCCGCGGGCATACAATCGAGAGTTACCTTCAAAAGATCGATAAAATTAAAGTCTCGCCGCGAAAAATCGCTCTTTCGACCGATATTATTGTCGGTTTTCCGACCGAAACCGAAGAAGAGTTTCTGGAAACCTTAAAAACGGCTCAATATTGCGAATTCGACAGCGCGTATGCATTCAAATATTCGCCCAGACCGGGAACGCCTGCTGCCGAAATGGCTGATGATGTAGAGGCGCTTGAGAAAACCGACCGGTTTCTTCGTTTGGAAAAGGTTTTAAGACAAAGTCAGACAAAAGCCTTACAATCTTGTGTGAATAAAATTTATGAAGTGCTGGCGGAAAAAAAATCATTTAAAAAAGATAGAAAAGATAAAAGTGCCCATATTGGTCAATTACCAACAATACAAACAAACGGCGATAATTTTTCCGGGCACACGACTTGTCATAAGGTCGTCAATTTTGAAAGTTCGAATGATGTTCTTGGTAAAATCGTCAAGGTAAAAATTACGGAAAGCAAAACCAATACTTTATACGGCGAAATTTGTTAAATTGATAAATTGTTAAATTGTTAAATATGTTAGTAGAAGTAAAAATCGGCGCGCTTATTATGGACCCTAACACGAACACTCCGATAGTTGTTTTAAAGGGGGTCGAAACTGAAACGATTCTGCCGATCTGGGTCGGCGCTTTTGAGGCGAATGCCATTGCCTTGGAAATAGAAAAGGTTGTTCCGCAAAGACCGATGACACATGATTTGCTCCGAAACTTAATCGTCCAAAGCGGTTTCCGATCTCAGAGGGTCATTGTTACGGATTTGCTCGACAACACATTTTACGCGATTGTTGAATTGATTGATAAAAACGGGGAAATCGTCTCGCTCGACGCGCGCCCGTCCGATGCTATTGCTCTGGCATTGCGCTTAGATTGTCCTATTTTCGTCGACCAAAAAGTTTTAGACGTTTCAGCCGCTTCAACCCAGACGGAAAATTCTTTTCAAACCGAAGAAACTCCTCAGGCGAGCGAAGACTGGCCGGATTTTATCGGGTAAAGCCCAGAAAAAATTTGTACTTAAAAGTTGAATATTACTAAAAAATGATTGTCGTTATTGCTAATCAAAAAGGTGGTGTCGGGAAAACAACGACCGCCATCAATCTCTCAGCCGCGTGCGCTCTGCAAGGCAAAAGAGTTTTATTAATTGATCTCGATCCGCAGGGCAATAGCTCGCTTTCGTTTGTCGAATCCGAACGAATAAACGGCAGCGCCTTCGATTTATTTACCGAAATGCAGAAACCTTGGGAAGATTTTATTTATTCGACGGCGGTTAAAAAACTCGATATCGTTCCGGCGCGCATTAATCTTGCCAAGCTCGAAGCGAAATTAGTCGGCGACTTCGATGCGATTTTTCGTCTTCGGGACCGGATCGAGCAGATTCGCTCGAAATACGATCTAATATTTATTGACACGCCGCCGACGCTCGGTTTAATTACGGTCAATGCATTGGTCGCTGCTTCTCACGTTTTAATTCCGATTCAGTCTTCTTATTTCGCATTGGAGGGAACCGATGATTTACTCGAAACTATCGAAAAAGTTCGCGCGCGTCCAAATCCGGATTTAGATATTTTGGGAGTTCTGGTTACGCTTTTCGATAAACGCACGTCGCTTTCCAAAGATGTCGAGGCGCATATCAGAAAAGTTTTCGGCGATAAAGCGTTCAAAACGATTATCACGCGCAGCGTCCGTCTCGAAGAATCGCCCGCACACAAAGAAGCGATTTTTTCTTACGCGCCGAATTCGTCAGGCGCGATAGAATACAAAAAACTATCCAGGGAGGTTTTAAAACGTGTCTAAAAGAGGTTTGCCCGTAGATATTAAAATGCGCCACGACGCTCATTACGTCGAAGAATTATCGAGACCGAATCGGTCGATCGGAAAAATCCTGCCGATTAATCAGGTTGAACCAAATCCCGAGCAACCGCGCGTGGAAATAGGCGACTTGACAGAATTGACTCAATCCATCAAAGAAAAGGGCGTTCTTGAACCATTGCTCGTCAAACCGAACCGCCGCGGCGGAACTTGGATGATCATTGCCGGCGAGAGACGCTGGCGAGCGGCAAATCTCGCCGGTTTGCGCGAAGTTCCTTGCATCGAACTGGACATTGACGAAAAATCAATTGCCGAAATCGCTCTGATTGAAAATCTTCAAAGAAAGGATTTGACGATTTGGGAGGAAGCCGACGGCTTGGCTGCGCTTAGTGAAAAATTCGGCTATACGCACGAAGAAATCGCTAAAAAAATCAGTAAAAGCCGCACGACAGTCACGGAATCAATGACCATCGCCGGTTTACCGGCAGTTATCCGCGAACGCTGTCGAGAATCGAATATCGGCGCCAAATCCATACTTTTGGAAATCGCCCGTCAATTTGACGAAGCCGCGATGATCGAATTTCTCGATAAAATTCAAAATCAAAATCTCAGTCGCGAGGAAATTCGCCAGACCGCGCGCCCGTCAAAAACAGCAAAAGTTTCAAAATCCCAGATACAAGCAGGAAATCAGGTCAACACACAAAATTCACCTGATTTCAAAAATTTAAGATATTCCAACCCGGAAACTGAAAATAATAATGAAAATAATGGTTTGGATAGTAACAGATTTTATTTTCGCAGCGAGTCGGGTGATTTTGAGATTCAGATAAATTTTCTGTATGAAAACGGTTATGATAAGAAATCTGTTCTCAAGGCGCTGAAAGAAACATTCGATAAAATAAAAGAAGACGGGCTCTCATAATATCGTCAAGTGAGAGTATTTGAATAGATTATAATTACATAATCTTTATTATCGGACGCGAGCTATATTGACTGATAAAAGGCTTCTTCCATCATCTTTGACACTTTGATTGAATCCAGATAAAATTTCCCTTTTGCAAACATTTGATACATTTTACTTTTAAAAAACATAAGGAGTTACAAATCATTGAGTAACGGAAATTTTTTATTCACTTCCGAGTCAGTTACTGAAGGTCATCCCGACAAGATCGCCGACCAAATTTCAGACGCTGTTTTAGATGCTATCCTCGAACAAGACCCGACCGGTAGAGTCGCTTGCGAAACTTTAGTAACAACCGGGCTAGCTGTTATCGCCGGTGAAATTACAACCAACGCAAAGGTCAACTACAAACAAATCGTTCGAGATACGATCGATGACATCGGCTATAACAATGCTAGTTACGGCTATGACTGCAACACTCTAAGCGTCATAGACGCGGTCGGCACACAGTCTCCCGATATCGCTCAAGGCGTGGACACCGGCGGTGCGGGCGATCAGGGGTTAATGTTCGGGTTTGCATGCAACGAAACACCGGAATTGATGCCGTTGCCCATTCAATTGGCTCATAATTTGACCCGGGCGCTTTCCGAAGCTCGACGCAGCGGACAACTTCCCTATTTGCGACCAGACGGCAAATCGCAGGTTTCTGTAGAATATCGGGACGGAAAACCGTTTCGCGTTGAAGCTGTTGTCGTGTCAACCCAACATTCCGATGATGTAACAACAGAACAGCTTCGTTCGGATATTCTCGAAAAAGTTATTAAAACGACCGTGTCGTCTGATTTACTTGACGAAAACACAAAGTTTCACATCAATCCGACCGGGCGTTTTGTCATCGGCGGACCGATGGGCGACGCCGGCTTGACCGGACGAAAGATTATCGTTGATACATACGGCGGTTACGCGCCGCATGGAGGCGGAGCTTTTTCAGGGAAAGACCCAACGAAAGTTGACCGTTCGGCGGCTTATATGGCGAGATACATTGCAAAAAATATCGTTGCCGCGGGTCTAGCCGATAAATGTACGGTTCAGCTCGCATACGCTATCGGAGTCGCCGAGCCGGTTTCGGTTTTAGTAGATACGCACGGAACGAGCAATGTTGACGAATTAAAACTAGCCGAAGCGGTTCGCAAAAATTTCCAATTGACTCCGAAAGGAATCATCGAAACTCTCGATCTGCGTCGTCCGATTTTTAAGGCGACAGCCAAATTCGGTCACTTCGGACGAACAAACGACGAATTTACATGGGAAAAAACAGATAGAGCCGACGCCTTGCTCAATGCCTTGAGCGCGGCGATGACCGTTTAATTCCTATTCTTCCGCCGGCGTTAAATCAACAATGAAAATCCGGCAGTCACTCTTGACCGCCGGATTTTCATTAAACATCTCGATCAAATTAATTTAACAATAAAATTAGGATAACTGTAATAAACTGTAAAAATATAACATTATGGCAAAAGAAGGAATTTCAATGGAATACGACATAAAAGACATCAATCTCGCGCCGCAGGGCAAGCAAAGAATCGAATGGGCAGATCGCGAAATGCCGGTACTGCGTTTAATTCGTGAGCGTTTTGAAGCGGAAAAACCACTCGAAGGCGTTAGAATAATCGCCTGCGCGCATATCACGACTGAAACAGCCAATCTCGCGCGTACGCTGCAAGCGGGCGGAGCAGAATCGCTTTTAATTGCTTCAAACCCGCTTTCGACGCAGGATGATGTGGCGGCATCTCTCGTCGCTGACTGGGGCATTCCCGTGATGGCAATCAAAGGCGAATCAACGGAAACATATATGCGCCATGTTCGCGCCGCGCTCGACACGAATCCGAACATCATCATCGACGACGGTTCCGATGTCGTGGCGACAATGCTCAAAGAAAAAAAGGAATTGAGCGAAAAAATTATCGGCACGACCGAAGAAACGACGACCGGCATCGTCCGCTTGAAAGCGATGCAGAAAGCCGGAGTTTTGACATTTCCTTCGATTGCCGTCAACGACGCGCAAACGAAACACTTTTTCGATAATCGTTACGGAACCGGACAATCGACGCTCGACGGAATCATCCGCGCGACCAACATTCTGCTTGCCGGTAAAAATATGGTCGTCGTCGGCTACGGATGGTGCGGTAAAGGCGTCGCTATGCGCGCGCGCGGTATGGGATCAAACGTCATCGTGACGGAAATCGATCCGATCAAAGCCATCGAAGCCGTGATGGACGGTTTCCGCGTGATGCCGATGAGCGAAGCGTGCCGCATCGGAGATTTCTTCGTCACAGTGACCGGCAATCGCCACGTCATTGATAAAGAACATTTTGAAGTGATGAAAGACGGCGCCATCGTCTGCAACAGCGGACACTTCGATCTGGAATTGAATCTCGAAGCATTGCGCGAAATGAGCTCAGAAGTCGTTACTCGCCGCCCGTTCGTCGAAGAATACCGCTCGAACGACAATACGAAGAGCGTTATCGTTCTCGGCGAAGGTCGATTAATCAATCTGGCGGCGGCGGAAGGACATCCGGCAAGCGTGATGGATATGAGCTTCGCCAACCAGGCGCTTTCTGCCGAATTTTTGGTGAAAGAGCAAGGAAACTTAGCGGCTGGCGTTCACGTTCTGCCCGCCGAAGTCGATCAGGAAATCGCCTCGCTCAAATTGCGCGCGATGGGCGTTTCGATTGATACGCTCACACCGGAAATGCTCGAATATATGTCTTCATGGGAAACCGGAACTTAATTTTTCCGTGATTTTCTACGCATCAAGACTAATATAAATTGATAAATAGATAAACAGATAAATAAACGTAAAAAAGGGCTGGAAGCGTTTCCAACCCTTTTTTACGTTTTCTTTTTTACGTTTCCTTTTTACGTTTTAACCCTGGACATCATAAAAATACCGAATACTGTAAACAGAAAAAGAGGACTCCAGACAGCCATCGCAGGCGAAATGTATCCGCTCAAACCGAATTGTTCAAAATAGCTTGTAAAGCCCATAAAAACGAGCCAGACCGCGACAGCGTAACCGACTGTTGCAACTTTGCCTCGACGGTTCAAAGAGAGCGCGAACGGAGCTGTAAAAAGCGTGATGATAAAAGGTAAAACGCCGGTCGTATATTTTTTTTCCAGAGCGACGGCATATGTTCGACGCTCGGCTTCGGACTCGGTATTTTCCATCTGCTCGATTGTTTCAGAAGAATTAAGGTGGTTCGGTTTTTTGGACAATTCCTTAAAAGGGTTGTTTATTTCCGTCAGTTCGCCAGCCAGCACATTTTCGTTTGCAATTTGTCCGTTAATCAGGCTGCTTTTTACGGCGTCGGATTTGAATGTTATTCGATCAACATTCCAAACTGCTTCGGGTATTCGGTAAACGGCTTGCAAACGTAAATCGTTCGGGGAAAAATCATAAACCGACAGATTCTTTACTGCCTGATTGCCGGAACTCTCATTTTCACCAAGTTGAAACGAATAAATGCGCTCATCCGTTGCAACCCAATACTTCCCTTCCTTTTTTGCGGCAATTCCGCGATTACGCATCTGGTTTCGCAAATCGTCCTGAATTTGATTGGTTTTCGGCAAAATCCTTTCCTGTAACTGCCAGTTGATGATTCCAAGGCAAGCCATCAGCAAATAACAGGGAAAAAGCAGACGGTAGATGCTTTGCCCGGCAGCCGTCCACGTCACGATTTCGTTGCGACGAGATTTTATTACATAAGTCGCCAAAATGGCGATCATAATTCCTGACGGCACAAGCTGTATATAAATTAAAGGAACTAGAAAAAACAGATACTCGATTAGTAAAACAAAGCCGTTATCAATCGTTCCGGCAAACTTCCAAAGTTCGAAGGCGGTAAAAATTATATATATCGAAGACAAAAAACCGAGCGTCAGCAGTAAATATTTGAGCAGGCTCGAAATAATATCAAAATCCAGTATTCCGTATAACAATCCGACGAAAAAGTTTTTACCATCTTTATCGAGCTTTTTAAGTGAAAATCGCGTGCTGAAATCAAAATTAATTTTTTTCTTCAAATTAACGGGCGAAACGATTAAAAATATACGACTTGATAAAAACAGCCAGCAAATCAAAATGCTGCTGACAACAACCGGCAAAAGGCTTCCGGCAAATGGCGATAACTTCTCTGTTCTCGCCATTTGCTCGCCGAAAAGCGCCATCAAATAATAACCGACTAAACTGATTAGTGCCAGAAATATGCCAAAACCTTTCCCGCCGCGGTTGAACCTTAAATTAAGCGCGGTTCCGAGCAAGGCGAAAAGCAGCGGCGTTATCGAAAGCACGACACGTCTCTGCCACAAAACTTCCGCTTCGATTCTTTCTTTTCCCTGTTTAGTTTTGGCAAAATTTGCCAAATCTGATAATCCCAATTCTTCTGCAGTCATTTCCCCACTGTTGATTTTTTCAATCAGCTCGCCGCGTTTGGTATTTATAGCAAATCGAATATTTCCTACATTTTCGGACACATATTTTTTTTTCTCTATTTTCCCTATCTGTTCCGTTTTCTCTATTTGTCCGGGCAAAGTGGTGATAATCGCTTTTTCCAATACCAATTCGCTGTTTTCATCATTAAAATCAATCCGACCATGTTTTGACGTTATCAGACGCGTTTCTTTGGTTTGAAGATCTTCGGTATAAATAAAAATGTTCTTCCATATGCCTTTCTCAAATTCCACGTTTTTGACATAGATTGTAAAACCGTTGACTTCCGTATTAAATACGCCCGGCTCAATCGGCGATTCGAGTTTTTTGATCGCGCTTTGAACAGCGACTTTTCTAACTGTCTGGGCGGCGAGCGGAACGCCTTTGAGATTGATAAAAAAGGCAAAAATCGAAAGCAAAACGCCTAAGATGACAATCGGAATGGCGATTTGGAAATTGCCGACGCCCGCGCTTCTGACAGCCGTCAGCTCGCTGTCGCCCTGCATCCGAGCCAGACCGATAATCACTCCGACTAAAACCGCCATCGGACAGGTAAAAGCGATGACGTTCGGAGCTAATGCGAACGTCAGCTGCCAGACTAAAGACGCGGGAATATTAACGCTGAAAAAAATATCGGAAAAACGGCTCGCTTGCTGGACGAATAAAATGACGCTGAGCAAAAGCCACGTAAAAATGAAATATGGCAAAACCGCCTGCAAAAGATACCGACTGATTAACCAACCGAAACGTTTCATTATCTTTCCCGCGCCGCGACCAAAACCTTTTCACTGATCGTGTCTTTGCCCAAAATCCCTGAAATGATTCGTCTCAAGATGGCGGAAACTAGTTTTACCGAATCGAGCTTGCCATTTGTAAAATTGATAAATTTGTTTGGAGCGACTTTTTGTGCGGTATTGAATATTTCCCGCTGTTCGGCGGAAATGACAAATTTACTTCTCGCGGCGCTGCAATTGTGACACAACAATTGAAAATTTATCTGTAAATTCGTTTTCTCGGTCCCGTCAATCTGGCGGCGGCAATTTTCGCAGACGGTCCAATCCGGCAAATAACCGCCGAGGCGAAGCAACCACAGTTCGAAATATAAAACGATGCTTTCCAAACTTTGCGAATTTTCGGCGGCGGTTTCCAAACAGACTTTAACCATCCGATATAATCTTTCGTTCGGATCGTGCGGCGGCGCAAATTCGGTTAAAAGTTCGGCAATATACGCGAATTTTTGAAAAAATTCCGGATCGCCGGCATTTTCAAAATACGATTTGACCAATTCAATCTGGCTGATGCTGACCAGTTCTCTTTCTTCCTTTTGAAAATACGTTATTTGAGCAACCGTAAACGGTTCGAGACTTCCGCCGAATTTGCTTTTCAATCGCTTGGCGCCTTTGGCGACGCCGCGCACCAGTCCTTGATGCTGCGACAAAAACACAACGATTTTGTCAGCTTCCGCGAGACTATAACTCTTTAAAATTAATCCTTCCGTTTCGACTAAGCCCATTTCGTATTAGTTCCTACTACCAAGGCAAAAAATAAAATATCCACGCGAGAACCAAGCTGACAGCAATAAACTGTCCGAAGGTTTTTAAGCCGGAAATGAATTTTTCCCGGTTATCGCCGTTAGTAAATACCGCAAAAGCAATTGAAACGAGCAAAGCGAAACCGACGAGATATAAAAAATGAATCATAACTTCCTCCCCAAATGAATATCAGCGGCATCTATCGCAGCCAGAAAATTAAGTAAACCAGCAATTTCCAGAAATCTGCCGCCATATTCAAACGTCGCCCACGCGGCGACATTCGGCGGCGGATTCATCATTAATACAAAACTGATAAGTGCGCCTAAACCGTTACCGAGTCGCGCAAAGATATTAAGAAGATAAAGCAGCGCGCCGTCTTTGAATTCAAAACCGGGGTAATATGCTCCGCCGCTCAAAATGGCGACAACGAATAAAATCCAGATTACTCCGCCGATTATAATTCCTCTTTTCCATCTGCCCTGTAAAATGTGTCCGACACCGGGCAAAAGCCAGGATATTAATCCGATCCCGAAAAGATTATTCATTTTTTCTATCCTCTTTTTGTTTCAAATCTACTTGAAAAGTCTGCAACACGACAGTTATTTATTTACGGATACTACCTATCGTAAATGTCTTGAAAATTTGCATTTATAATTTTCTAGAATTAACATTACTTTAATATAAAAAGTAATTTATTCTTGTTTCCTCAAAGCGTTCGAGATCAATCTTCCATGACAATTCTATTTGGTTTAATGACGATCCGCTTTCAATCTGCTGACGTGTTTTTGTTGTTCCGGCGATGACGTCGAACGGATTTCTGTCAAAAACATATTCGTAAGGCGTTGTTTTCCATTTGAATTCGTTTTTATATAAATCGTAAATCGCTTTTATCATTGCGATGCCGGTGATTACAGGCTTAAATTGATCTCTGTCAGTCACATGAAGAGCAACTCCGCCGCAGACCTCGCCTTGATGCTTCTGAAAAGTCGGTAAAAAGTTTGTTTCCCTAAAAATAACTCCGGGAAGTTCGAGTGAACTCAAAGTATCTTTATACGTTTTCGCATCGATATACGGGGCGCCGACAAACTCGAAAGGACGCGTCGTTCCGCGTCCTTCGGAGATCCCTGTTCCCTCGAAATATACGGTTGCCGGAAAGGCAATGGCAGTTTCCACAGTCGGCATATTTGGGGAAGGCATTACCCACGGCGTGTCTGTTTCGTCAAAATACAATTCTCTTTCCCACCTGTCCATCGTAACCACTTTCAAATCACAATTTATATTATATTCCCTGTTAAACAATCGAGCTAATTCTCCGACAGTCATGCCGTGACGCATCGGAATCGGGTAAAGTCCCACAAAAGATTCATGACCTTTTTCTAAAACATTTCCCTCTATCTTATTGCCGCTGATAGGGTTGGGGCGATCTAAAACAATAAATTCCTTTCCGCGTTCGGCGCAGGCTCGCATCGCGTTTGCCATCGTATATATAAATGTATATACGCGGCATCCGACATCCTGCAGATCGAAAACCAGCGCGTCGAGATTTTCCAACATCTTTCCGGTCGGTTCGCGCGTTTCGCTGTAAAGCGAGAAAACAGGCAGTTTTGTATATTTATCCGTCGTGTGCGACGTTTCTACCATATTATCCTGCACATCACCCCGAATACCGTGCTGAGGACCGAATAAAGCCGTTAAATGAATATCAGAGTGTTCATAAAATAAATCGGCGGCGTGTTCGTATTGATGATTGACTGACGATTGATTGCAAATTAATCCAACCCTTTTATTTGCAAGTAAATCAAGTTGCTCATCTAATATCTTTTCTAAACCTATTTTAACTTGCTTTTTCATTAAATTCATTGCTGATCTATCTTCCTCTTTCTATGCAGTTATTGATAAAACTTTCAAAAATCCTTTTCGATAAAACGTCTTTTTTATAAGAAAGTTCAGGATGCCATTCCACGCCCAAGACAAATCGATCTTTTCTGTTATCTTCAAGACACTCAATAACTCCGTCCTTTGTAAAAGCTGTTGCTTTTAAATCCTTTCCTACGATTTTGATAGCCTGATGATGATGAGAGTTTACATATACATTTTTCTGAGCTGCATTCGATGCCAATTTACTAATTAAATCATCTTCATCAACAAAAGTTATTTGATGCGAATTTCGGTCTAAAGGTATTCCCTGCTCGTGTTTGATGCAATTCGGAATTTGAGATTCGATGTCTTGAAATAGACTTCCTCCGCGAAAAACATTTAAAATCTGCATACCGTAGCAGATCGCCAAAACCGGCAAATTCAATTTTTCTGCTTCCTCTAATAAAAGTAAGTCCGTTTCATCCTTCTCGGGAATTACTTTTTTCAGACGCGGATGCGGGTCTTCGCCGAACCGATTAGGATCAACGTCAGTATCGCTTCCAGGCAACAGAATACCGTCGAGATTTTTTACCATTTCGGAGATATACTCGCGATTCGGAACAAGCGGCACCAGAACCGGCAAAGCGCCGAAGTGTTCGAGGGCTTCGCAATAATCGCGTCCAATATAAAACTGGCTCTTTTCATCATCGAGACGCGTAGAAATACCGATTTTGGGTCTTTTCATCATTAGTGCTTCAATGTTCAAACAAATGTGCCGCATCTGTCAATTTGAGCATTTGAGATTAAAGATTTATCATTGAGTTTTTTATGAAAGCGGAAAATAAAAACCAACGAATCCGTTCGACGACTGTTTTGCTCGTCCACAAGAACGGCGAGGTAGCCATGGCAGGCGATGGACAGGTCACGCTCGGCGAGACGGTAATCAAAGGCAACGCGCGAAAAGTGCGGCGTATTTATAATGACCGAATTCTCGTCGGGTTCGCAGGTGCGACCGCCGATGCCTTTACTCTTTTAACCAGATTTGAAGCCAAACTGGAACAGTTTCAGGGACAGCTCGAAAGAGCCGCTATCGAACTCAGCAAGGATTGGCGCACTGACAAATACCTGCGGCACTTGGAGGCTTTATTGATCGTCGCCGACGCTAAGGACGCTTTTTTGATTTCCGGCAAAGGCGACGTAATCTCATCGGACGAAGGATTGCTTTCGGTCGGTTCCGGCAGTATGTTCGCGCTCGCCGCCGCTCGCGCTTTGTCCAAACACACTGCTCTTTCAGCCAAGGAAATCGCTGCCGAATCTTTGAAAATCGCCGGTGAAATTTGTATTTACACAAATTCCGATATTGTTTTGGAAGTATTATAAATTTACACTTGAAAACTATTTAAAGAAATATTAAAGAAATATTAAAGAATTCAAAATGCCCATCTATTTAAGCGGTGAAACGGAAAAAAACGCCCGTCAAATAAAATTAGACGAATTAACCCCGCGGCAAATCGTCGCCGAGCTCGACAAATACGTCGTCGGTCAAACCAACGCCAAGCGAGCGGTCGCGGTCGCTCTTCGCAATCGCATTCGCCGCCAAAAGCTTCCGCCGGAAATCGCACGCGATGTTTTGCCGAAAAATATCTTGATGATCGGCTCGACGGGCGTCGGAAAAACGGAAATCGCACGCCGGCTGGCGCGTCTGGCGAATTCGCCGTTTATTAAAATCGAAGCATCAAAATTCACCGAAGTCGGATATGTCGGGCGCGACGTTGAAAGTATGGTGCGCGAGCTGACCGACGTTGCGGTAGATATGACTAAGCAATCCGCTTTTGAAGCGGTTCGCGAACGCGCCGAGAAAAATGTCGAGGAAAAAATACTGGATATTCTGCTTCCTGCTTCAAGTTCAAACTTCAGTTACACCTATGACGATACCAGCGGCAGCGAAGAAAAGACGCATAACAGAACGAGGGAAAAATTAAGAGAGCAGCTGCAAGCTGGAGAATTAGACGAAAGACCGATTGAAATAGAGACACAGGACCGCTCGGCGGGAATGATTGATTTCGTCGGCGGGCAGGGAATGGAAGAGATGGGCGTCAATTTTCGAGACATGTTCGGTAACCTGTTTCCGCAAAAAACCGTTCGCCGCAAAATGAAAGTTTTCGAAGCTCGGCAGTATTTGATACGCGACGAGCAGGAAAATCTGGTGGATACGGAACAGATCAATCGCTCCGCTATCGAAAAAACCGAATCTTCAGGAATCATTTTCCTCGATGAAATGGACAAAATCGCCGGTCGCGAATCCGGTTCCAGTCCCGACGTTTCGAGAGAAGGCGTGCAGAGAGATTTACTGCCCATTGTCGAAGGAACGAGCGTTAACACTCGATATGGAATGGTAAATACCGAGCATATCTTATTTATCGCAGCGGGAGCATTTCATGTTTCCAAACCTTCGGATTTAATCCCCGAACTTCAAGGCAGGTTTCCGATCCGGGTGGAACTTGACTCCTTAACAATTGACGATCTTAAGCGCATTCTTATACAGCCTAAAAATTCGCTTATTAAACAATACCAAGCACTGCTTAACACCGAGGGCATAACGCTTAACTTCACCGAAGGCGCGATTGAAAAGCTGGCGCAAATGACTGAGGAAATCAACAAAACTACTGAAAACATCGGCGCCCGAAGGCTTCACACGCTTTTAGAAAAGTTACTTGAAGAGATAAGTTTTGTCGGCGGGGAGCTTGAAGAAAAAAATCAAAACATAGATTCCGATTTCGTTATTTCAAAATTGAGCGACATGGTTCAGGATCAAAATTTAAGACAATATGTATTGTGATTATACAAATGCTAAAGCGCTTTTTTAATTCGCATAACTTAAGCAGAAGCAAATTTCATAAAGCAGCATTAGCGTTTACAATTTCTGCTTTGCTTATAAACATCGGCTGCGGAAAACGTCAGCCGCCGCTGCCGCCAACCGAACGTGTGCTGCAAAAGGCTGAAATCAGCGGTTTTCAGCGCGGCAACCATGTAATTTTGTCATGGAGAATGCCTCTCCGCAATGCGGAGGAAACGAGTCTGTTGAATATTAATCGGGCAGATATATACCGTTTGGTCGAACCACTTTCGTCGAATCAGACTCTTTCTGAAGAAGAATTTGCTTCCCGCAGCAATTTAATCGCTACCGTTCCGATCTCGGATAAGGATTTTGCCCTGCAGAGATTCTCTTATACGGACATACTGGAATTTGCCGGACAGCCTGTCAGATTGAGGTATGCTCTGCGTTTTTCCAACGCTTCCGGTCAAAAAGCCGCTTTCTCCAATTTCTTATTGTTGGAACCGATTGCGCGAATTGCGGCTGAACCGCAGCTCCTTCCCGTCAAAATCACGCAGGAAGAAATACAACTCTCCTGGATGCCCCCGAAAAATAATATTGACGGCAGTCAGCCGGTAAACATCCTCGGTTATAATATCTACCGTTCCGGTTCCGCCAACGAAACGGCGAAGGTTTTAAATGAGACGCCACTATCTGAAACGAATTATTCCGATAAGTTCTTTACCTTCGGCAGCGAGTATTTTTATTTTGTCCGCGCTGTTTCGCCCGGCAATGAAGGACTGCCGGTTGAAAGCCTCGAATCAAACATTGTAAGCATTGTTCCGCGCGACATATTCGCCCCGAACGCGCCGACGGCGATCACGATTGCTGCCGCTCCGAATAATCTTTCACTCTTTTTTGCTGTCAATACTGAAAAAGACATACGAGGCTATCGAGTTTACCGCTCGGAAAATCGCAGTTTGCCGAAATCGCAATGGCGTTTGTTAACGCCGCAGTTACTAACCGTTAATACATTTAAGGATACGATCGTCGAGTCCGGAAAAACGTATTTTTACTTTTTGGAAGCAATCGATAATGCCGGAAACGTCAGCATCCCATCAGAGATTGTTTCGGAAACAGCGCCTTAAAATTATGAGAATTTGTCGTTTCGAATACAACAAGAATATTAAAAACGGAGTCATTCAAGAACAAAGAGTTTTTGTTTTGGAGAATAATAAACCGACAGAACAATCATTCGATTTGAAAGAAATAAATTTCCTGCCGCCGGTCGAGCCGTCGAAAATCGTTTGCGTCGGGCGAAATTACGCGGCACACGCAGCGGAACTCGGCAATGAAGTTCCGAAAGAGCCGTTGCTTTTCATGAAAGCTCCGTCGTCTCTGATTACAGATGGCGATTTTATTGTTTTGCCTCCACAATCCGCAAAAGTCGAACACGAAGGCGAACTCGCCTTGATTATCGGGCGCAAATGTAAGAATTTAATATATTCGGACGATTCATTTGAATACGTTTCAGGTTATACGATTCTTAATGATGTTACAGCCAGAGATTTACAGAAACAGGACGTACAATTTACGCGCGCCAAATCATTCGATACTTTTTGCCCGATCGCCTCTTTCATAGAAACCGAATTCGATCCGAGAGATTCTCGACTGACCGTCAAAGTAAACGGAGAAATTAAACAAGACGGGCGCACATCGCAGATGATATTTTCGGTTGATTTTTTAATAAAATATATATCCCGGCAAATGACGCTCAACGTGGGCGATATAATCGCCACCGGTACGCCTTCCGGGGTATCTCAATTAATTTCCGGTGATGTTTGCGAAATAGAAATTGAAGGAATCGGAAAATTAACCAATCCAGTTCGGCAATCCGATTTCGAAAGCGAATAACGTAGAGAAAATAAAGTTATAAAAGTTAAAAAATCTGCCTGGATTTTTCAGAGATTCACAATGAAATATAAATATTTGATTACGACAGATCCTTTTTTTATTACTTTAATTGAACCTAAATAAGTTGTAAATTTTTTAGTAACATTTTGTTATTTACAAACGAGTAAATTTAAGATAACCGATCACAAAAATAAACGAGGTTTGAAAATCTACTCAATTTGCGGAGCATCTTTATTATTTTATTCAGATTTTGCTTTGTTTTATTGAAACTTAGTTATATTATTAGCTAGGTAAGTTTATTTGATTAGTTAGCAAATAAAAAGCTAGCTAATTTAATAAGCTTACCTAGCTAAGGAAAATTTTATGGAATTTAACTCTTCAATTAACTACTTATTAAACCAGGTTTTTATGGCTTATCGTTCAAATTTGGAAAAATCATTAAATGAAATCGGATTGCACAGTGGTCAAGTTTTTGTCCTTATTGATTTATGGAACGCAGACGGGCGAAGCCAAAACCAGATCGCTGCCAGTCTTAATCTGTCCGCTCCAACTGTGAATAAAATGATCAAGATTCTCGCTCAAAACGATTTCTTGACATCAACTAAAAGCGAGACTGACGGGCGTACCACTTTAATAAAATTAACCGAAAAAGGTTTGGAAACCCGTCATCAAGTCGAGAAAATCTGGCAGGATTTAGAAACGGATATATACTCCAATTTAACGCAGACGGAAAAAATCATTTTCAATCAATTGCTCGAAAAAATACGTGACAATTTGTTAAATTGAAAAACCGTTTTTGAGATCAAAATTTTTAGATAGGTCTTTTTCAGATCTTATAAAAATAAACGGCTCATTATCAAAACATTGAGTTGCCGAATGTTGAGGTATATCATAACTGCCTCTATATAAGTTTAAAGAGAAATAAGTTTGGGGAGAATAAAATATGAAAGTTTTATTTGCTACTGATGGAACCAAATACAGCGAATGCGCTTTGGAAACAATCGGTAAATTTAATTTTTCTGCTTCCGATGAATTAAAAATAATATCGGTTGTCGATATGGCTGTTCCTCTGGCGGTGGACATTTATGCCGGATATTTGCCATCGACCGTAGAATTAGAACAAAGCGCAAAGGAAAATGCGGAAAGAATCGTGACAGACACCAGAGAAAAAATACAGTCACTCTTTTTGAACATGTCTTTCAATTTAACAACAGAGATATTAATCGGCACACCGGAAAGTAAAATTGTTGAAGCAGCGACTCGAATGAAAGCGGATTTAATTATCGTCGGTTCGCACGGTTATAACCGTCTGGAAAGAATATTTCTCGGTTCGGTTTCGGATTCGGTCATTCATCATGCTCCATGTTCGGTTCTGGTTATTCGCACGGTTCAAGAAAATCATTAAAAATTATAAAAATCTCTTTCTCATACCGCGGAAGTGGAAAACCGATTATATTGCTTTATGGCTTTCCGTTATGCGGAAAAATGTGGGAAGCAAACATCAGGTTGCCCGTCGATGAAAATCACCGAGTTATCACGCCCGAGTTGCGTGAGTTAGCCAAAGGTTCCAATTTCGCTGAAATTAATTCAATGGAAGAGATGGCTCGGGACGTTGCTGATTTGATGGACAATTGACGTTGCTGATTTGATGGACAATTTAAAAATCTAAAAGGCTGTTGTCGGCGGTCTTTCGATGGCGGATACGACTCTTTTAAATTTTTCGCCTGTTTCCGCAAAAAGTTGCGGCGCTTGTTTTATCCGATACAAATTCTGCATCAGATACGGACGAAAAGCGAAAATCGCGGCATGAAATGATCGAAAAAATTGAAGCGAAAGGTCCGCACGTTTTAGTCGAAAGTATGCTTTCACGTGTTATCAGTCATTTCACGAAATCTACTAATAAAAATCTTTTGAACAAGCTCGAACAGATGTTCGAAGAATTTGAACCAAAAGCATTGATCTGATGGTTGCAAGGTGTGGCTGAACGTGAAGTTATGATGAATTAGTATATCAATTAATGTTCCGACCAATTCGATTTTTTGCAAAGAAGATTAGTTTCAAATCTTGATTTCGCTCATTCGATGCATAATCAAATTCTATTCAGTAAACTTTCTGTTATAGAAAACGCCAGGCATTATTGAAATCTTGAGCAGCTTGAAAAATTTAATACGGAACTGTTGGAATTTTTTACAATTTACAATAAGTGGAGTTTTAGTTTTTAAAAGGAATGAATAAAACCGTAACTATTAACGCTCGGAAATTCGACGGCGCGATTGACAAGAGTTGGGAATGTAATTTAATCGAACAAAACGAAAATTTATTAATTTTCGTCGGCGTTTTCAAAGACGAAATCATCCATTCAAAACTAGGAATTATCAGACCCAATACTGTTTCTTACGAATATTACTGGCTTGACCGCTGGTATAATGTTTTTCGATTTCATGAACCGGAAGGAGATTTCCGCAATTTCTACTGCAATATTAACTCGCCCCCGATATTTGAGCCTGGTGTTTTAAATTATGTTGATTTGGATGTCGATGTTTTGATTTCCAAAAAATTTGAAATTGAGATTTTGGATGTTGAAGAATACCGAATAAATTCTAAAAAATACGGGTATCCCGAGAAGCTGAAAGAAAAGGTTAAATCGAGTGTTTCAGAATTGATTTGCTTGGCGGAAAACAGGCAATTCCCCTTTGATTTATCTGATTTGCCACATTAAGTGTCGGCTCGCTGACTTTTAATTTAATATATCCGTTCAACCGCTCTATTTTCATTGAACAGAGCTTTTAATCATTATTTAAAGTAAATTCTCATTAAGGAAAAAAAGAAATTCAGAACTCAATTTTTCGCTAACGCTTATTTCTTTCTTGTCAGGAATATAAAGATTAAAGTCAAAGCCTTTTTAATAATTTAATATCCAAATCAATTAGCTTTTTTCAGATATTTTTTCTTTTTGATTTTTTCGGGCAATAAATCTTCTTTCGTATATTTTTCGTAATCTTTCCCGTAACCCAAATTCTTCATCAAACCTGTCGGCGCATTTCTTATCTTCAGCGGAATCGGCAGATTGCCGAGTTTTCTCGCGTCTTCGAGCGCCGACATATACGCTTCGTAAGCGCTTTTATCTTTGGCGCAATTGGAAAGATAAACAACCCCGTGCGCCAGGTTAATGCCGCATTCCGGCAAACCGATAATTTCGACGGCACGAAAAACAGCATTGGCGACGACCAAAGCGGTCGGCTGCGCGACGCCGACATCTTCGGAAGCGAAAATCACCATGCGCCGCGCGATAAATTTCGGATCTTCTCCTGCTTCGATCATTCGAGCCAAATAATAAACGGCGGCATCCGGCTGGCTGGCGCGCATTGATTTAATAAAAGCGCTGATCAGATTGTAATGCTCTTCGCCTTTTTTATCGTATCGTAAAAATTTTGACTGGAGTGTTTGCTTAAATGTTTCTACTGTTATTTCATCATAAAGCCGCTCCGTATTTTCAAGCATTGTTAACGCTTGGCGGGCATCACCGTTTGCCATCGCCACCAGCCAATCTTTTGCTTCTTCAGATAAAGAGTAACCGGCTCGTTCGATTATCGCCTTCATATCCGTTTCGGTAATTTCCTTTAAGACGAAAATGCGCAGGCGCGAAAGCAGCGCCGGAATAACTTCAAAACTCGGATTTTCGGTCGTCGCGCCGATTAAGACTAATTCACCGCTTTCGACAAACGGGAGTAAAAAGTCTTGCTGCGCTTTATTAAAACGATGGATTTCGTCGAGAAACAAAATTTTCGGGCGGTTTTCGGTTTTGGGTTTGGCGACGATTTTACGAATATCGTCTTTTCCGGCTGAAACTGCCGACAGCTCAAAAAAATCAGCTTTAATCGAATTGGCATAAATTCGGGCTAATGTCGTTTTTCCTGTTCCAGGAGTTCCCCATAAAATAAACGAGAAAATATGTCCCTGCTCGATCGCCAACCGAAGCGGTTTGCCTTCGCCGACCAAATGTTCCTGCCCAACGAATTCGCCGAGCCCGCGAGGACGAATTCTATTTGCTAACGGTTCCACAAATTCCTTAAAGCTATGCTTGAGTTGCTGGTTGCTAAATACATACATTGCATTGGGTTATTCAGATTTAATTTTTTAATGCAAATAACTTTATTTCGCTTGAATTCGAAGCAGATAACTGCAAATCGCAATCGTCATTCCGCTCGAAACGGCAACGCGTTGTCCGGTCGGAAGTTCATAATTGTTAATCATAGCCGGGTTTCTGCCTTCATTAACAAGCCAGAAATTTCCGTTTCCGTCCGTTGTTAGAATCAAATGACGGCGACTTATTTCCGGGTCGCCGGGTAATGAAACGTCAACCGGTTTTGATTTTGAACCGCGCCCGATGGAGATTTCATTTTGGAAAACCGGAACGACGTTTTGCCTGACATTCTCTCGCCAAACTTCCAATCGATAAAGCTCCGTCTGTCGTTTTTGGACATGCGTCATTTCTTCGCTTTCCTCAGGGTGAAGTATGCCTGTCGGGGAAACGGTGTATTGTGGCACGGTTGGCGCCGGCTGAGTCGGCGGCGAAGTCAGATTTTGTCCGAAATTAGGCGATGCCGAAGGTTTGACGTAAGAATGCGGAACCGGGGGCGAAAATGCTGCCGGGACGTGATTGTTTGGAGTCGGCGATTGATTTTGCTGTGTCGCTTTCGGTCGAGCTAACACGTCGGTTTTTCCGCTGCTTGAAGAATCTTCCCAGCTATGCTGCACGCGCACGTCGCCTTTTTCCAAAGTACCGTCAACGCGCAGTTCAACGACGAAGGTTTTTGTTTCCAGCTTCTTTTTGCCGGAAATTTCCCGCGCTCTTTCCGCTAAAATGTGGTAAAGTCCTTGTTCCAAACCTTTACGCTTGATTCCCTGCCATTCTTTATCATCTTCGCCACTCAGAAATATGATATATTCGGTGGGAATAATCGTCGTGCCCTGCGGCAGCGGCACCATTTCTTTTTGCATTACGTCTTCCACCGCCCGTGCAATCTTAACGATAAATTCTTCGGATTGACTTCTCGGTTTGACCTGCGCGTCGCGAGCGGCTTCTTCCAAAACCGATTCCGCGCTTTCACCGTCGATCCATTTTCTAACCTTGTCTAAAACGCTCACAAATTTTTCACCTCGAAAGTTTTACTGTATCACCACCGCCGCGAGTTTTCACGCTGATCCAACCGCGATCCGCCCAATTTTCGTTTTCCTTCGGACGAGCGTGTTCGATTATTTGGACTTCATACCAATTATCATCATTATCGGAAATAATTTTCAAACGCGAATCTCTGGAAACAAGTCCGACAGGTCCGTTTTTCGTATTCGGTTCCGGTCGCAAGTTTATATCCATCAACGCGATGGCTTCGCGCGAAACAAAAGGATTAGTAATTTCCGGCAAAAGCCCGGTTCCTCGCAGGTAAAAATGCGTCGCATACAAAATTCCCGCAAACAGCCCGATAAAAACAATGAAAGATGTTAAACGACGCGTCAGACTCGCTTGATTTTTATCAGCATGATTTTCTTCTAACTCCTTTCTGGTAAACACAATCGGCTGAGGACTTCTTGAATCTTCGAAATGATTGTTGCCGAACTTTTCAAGCGGCTTCGGCGGCGCGTCGCCGAGTTTAATAACCAGCGGCGGATTTTTAACCGCCGTCGGAAGATTTTTCAAACGCAAATCACGCGAAGTGTTAAAACGCGGCAATTGCGGAGCAATCGGATTATAACCGCGAGCGACATGCGGATGCGGAATTTTGTCGAGAGACAGATTAGCGTGTCTCGGACTTTCTGAAAATTCAATATATTGGCTGAGCCGCGTCAAATCGCGCCAAAAATCAGCAACCGTTTGATGCCTGTCTTTCGGATTGCTTTGCGTCGCTTTTTTCAATATTTCGAGCAAATCCTCTGCCCAGGGTTCTTGTCGAACAGCGAACGGCAATTCTACAATCGGCTGATTGGCGAAAAAACGCGGGGATTCGCAGGTAAAAAGAACATATGCGGATTTCGCCAGCGAATAAATATCGGCGGCGGGCGTTAATTCCGTATAAGTTAGCAGATCGGTGTTTCCGGCGAGCATCGGCGAATGTTCCGGCGGCGCGAAAACATTCGTTCCGACGCGCGTAATCGGTAAATCGGACTGCGCAAATCGGGCGACGCCGAAATCGGCGATCTTGACAATTTTATGGTCTGCCGTCAAAAGCAAATTTTGAGGCTTAATGTCGCGGTGAATGATGTTGTTCTGATGAGCATGCCCGAGTCCTGCGCAGATTTGTTCAAGATATTTAAGCGCCTGACCGAACGATAAACTTTTTTCGCGGCAAAAGCGCGCCAGATCGCCGCCCGGCAAATATTCCAAAACGAGATAATGAAAAACCGTTCCGCGCAAATCGCGCGCCGTGCCGTGTCCAAGACGACTGATTATATTCGGATGCCGAACGCGGTCGAGCGCAATCGCTTCGTTTTGAAAATTCTCGACCAGCGTTCTTTCCAAGTCGGCGTCGAGATCATTTTGCAGAAAAACGTTGAGAGCTTTAATGACAACCAGCGTGTTCGGCGACTGCGCGGCGGCGAGCGTGTCCCGTGCCACATAGATTTCGGCGTAACTGCCGCGTCCGAGCTGTTCTCGAAGTTCATAGCGACCGTCCAGCCGCGTGTTGTTTAGTGAAAGTTCTCTCATTTCGTATCGGATAAGGAAAAACTCCGGCGCGGAATCTCTCAAATCCAATTACGATATTATAAAGTTAAAGTTCACAAAACGCCCGTTCAAAACTCTTCAGGTGATTAAGAAGTCGAATAAAGGATTTACAATTTTCTTTTATGTCTTTTATGTTCGGATAATGTTTTTCGTATTTTAAAAGTCAGTCAAAAAATCTCTGCTTTGCAAGCGGTTTGTTTTCGGCTAAAATGACAGCCGAATCGTAATATTTTATTTCCGTATTATTTGCCGGCGAAAAATGGCTGAAAATTCTCAACCGATAAAAAAAACGAATACAAAAAACATCTCGCTCGATTGGTTCATGCGCGGCGCGCTCGCCAAAATCGGTGAGATGCTCGATAGCTTCACCGGCAGAAACTGGCAGCCGTCGAGCAGTCTCGCCACCAGCGAATTAATCGAAAGATTAAAAATCCTGCTCGATTCAAAAGTGCGGGATTCCGGCGCGCGCGGCAAATTCGCACCGCATAAAATAAAGCTCAAAATGCAGTGGAATAAATTCTCCGCCGATTCCGACGATTCGGGAACGGCATTAAAAAGGCTCGAAAATGAATTATTAACCGCTGCGGTTGACCACATCAACGACCGCCGTTATCACACTTTCGCGCCGCTCGAACTCGAAATCAAACAGGATTATTTCACCGACGGCGTTAAACTTTCGGCGAGCTTCGCCGATGTCGGCAGCGACGACGCGGAAGTGAACGTTACTGTTCCCGAAATAAAAGTCGGTGATTTCGCGCCGACCGATCCGCCTGCCAAACCCGGAAAAGAAATATTTCTCGCCGCTTTCACTGCCGGCGGAACTCTGAAACAAACGAAGCTGATTTTTGAAAACAATAATCGCTTGTCCGTCGGCAGAACAGGCGAGAACGATTTGACTATTGATGATTCAAGCGTTTCAAAAATTCACGCCTCGCTGGTTTTGAACTCCGAAAATCAATTGATGATCGCCGATACGGGATCGACGAACGGAACATTTATCAACGAACAGCGTATTTCATACGGCAAAGCGCACGTTGTCGGCGACGGCGATCGAATCAAATTCGGTTCCGTCGACGTTTCTTTTGAACATCAGCCGCAGGCGCCCGTAAATGGCGGTTTTATCGCATCTCTCGCTCAGGATTCCGTTGTCATCGGCGATTTTGAATTTAAATCCAGAGCCGATTTCAATGCCGAAAACGATATTTTAAGCGGCAACGAAAATGGCTCGGCTGCTAATCATAGATTTGAAAATGAAAACTCGAAGATCAGCGGCGTTCAGCCGGCAAAATTAAATTTACCGAAAGAAGATTAGTTTTCGTTTTTTTCGTTTTTTTCGATTTTTTCGATATATAATAACGATGTTTTATCTTTTTCTTCTGCAATTCGACTGGAAACAACTGACGCCCGAAGGCATTTTCGGCGGTCAGATTTTGGAACGGACTCCGGCGGGTTTGACCATTGTCTATTTAATCGGCACGGCGATTTTAGCAGTATTTCTGATACTTTCGTTTATAGACAATTTTCGCCGCTCGAAATTCAAATTTGAAGAGAATCTGCCGCAGGAAGTAAGCGGAAAATTGACGCAGACGCGCGCCAATCGCAGTCTGCGCGTCTGGCAATTCGTTTTCGTCACGCTTGCTCTGACGGTTTTCGGTTTTCAAGTTTACTGGACTTATTACGCAGACGATTCAAACGAACAGTTCCAAGCCTTAAGTTATAAGGACTTACGCAACCGTCGCACTTCCTCTTCAGCGCTGAGAGGCTGGATGCTCGACCGCACAGGAAATCTCGGCAGCGCGCTCGCTTATTACAAAATTGACCGCGATAAAAACGTCGAACGCACGTTCGCCCTCGAACGAGAAATGGCGCATTTACTTGGAACGGAACGCGGAACGCCCGGACTTGAACGTTCTCTATATAAACAAGCTGCCGACCCGACGCCGGAAGCATGGGAAATTTTAACGCGCGTCAAACGTCCCGAAGACGAGCAGCGCGACGTTCGTATCACGATTGACCGAGATTTACAGGTTTTTCTCGCCAAACAGCTCGAAGGAAAAAAAGGCGCGGTCGTTGTTATTAATCCGCAAACCGGCGATTTGCTGGCGATGTATTCCAATCCTTCTTTCAGTTTGAGCGAGGCGAGTAATCTCGAAGACTGGCTTCGTCTCGAAGCCGACAAGCGCAATAATCCGCTGCTTAACCGTGCCATGCGCGAATATTACGTTCCCGGTTCGACCTTCAAAACTTTCACTATGATTTCCGCCTTTCGCGCAGGCAGGCAAAACCAGACATATACGAGTTTGCCGGGCGGCTACGCGCCGTTTCGCAACTCGCGCCCGATTACAGATGCCAACGGCGGATGCGAACCGCCTTACGGATGCGGCACGCTCAATATCGCTCAGGCTTATGAAGCATCGAGCAACCAATATTTTTCGCGGATGGCATACGAGCTCGGACGCGAGAGATGGAGCGAAACAGCTGCCTTATTCGGCATCGCCGCTCTTGACACTCCGCAGGAAACTTACAATACGAAGTTTCTAGCCGACATTTGGAACGCCAGCAACCCGCAGATAAAAAGCGCTCTCGCGCCTCGTCAGTCGGCAGTCGTAACCGGAAAAGATATAACGGCTTACGATCTCGCACTTCAAGGAATGGGTCAGGGATTTGCAGGGCAAATGACGCCTTTTCAAATGGCTTTAATTGCCGCCGCCGCCGGTAATTTGGAAGGCAAATTAATGAAGCCGAAAATCGAAGCTGACCGAGCGCCGGAAATGTATTCACAGGTCATCACACCACAGCAAGCGGCGCAGGTGCGGCAGATTATGGCACTCGTTACCGAAGGAGGCGGCGGAACGGCGACCAGAGTTTTCGGCGAAGTCCGCGCCGCTGGCATTCGCACGGGCGGCAAGACCGGAACCGCGGAAAAACTTGCGCCGGTTTACGACGAGAAAACCGGTAAAATGAAGACATTTAAACGGAAAGAAAAAGATGCCGAAGGCAATCCGATTGAGCGCACATATCCTGAAATGTATGAGCGAACCGACAGTTGGTATATCTCGATTGCGCCGCTCGAAAAACCGACGTTGGCGATTGCCGCAGTGGTCGAAGGCGGCGGATACGGAGCGACTATTTCCGCGCCGATTGCCGCGCGTGTAATTATGAAGGCGCGCGAACTCGGACTCTTGGGCGAACAATACAAACCGCAGACACAAATTCCTGCTACAAAAACGGCGCCGACCAAACCCGCGCGAAGCCGCCGCTAAAAATAAATTTCAAAAAAAATGAAAAATCGCACCTCGACACATTTTTTTATCATTCTGCTAATAGCGATTATGACTGCAATCGGTCATTATTCGGTTTATTACGGCGCACTCATACGCGGCTATGAAACTTCGTGGCTGACAGGCGGCAGAAACGTCTTACTGCTTGTATTTTTAGCTTTTTTGATGATTCTTTTGAAAAAATTCGGCAAGTATCAAGGCAACTGGACGCTTTATACTTCCGCCGTATTGCTTTTTTCCATCGGTTTGACCGTGCAGTATCGTTTGTTCAGCGACCCGGAGTATACTTCGCGCAAAGATAAAGCCGAAGCCCGTCAGCAAAAAATTCAAACGCTTCAACTGCATTACATACAGGAAAATTATTCCGCCGAAAAGAAACAAATGATGGGATTGCCCGCGACGCCGCCGACGCCGGTAGATTTATCGCAGGAAACGCCCCGCCCCGCAAACGAAGATTGGTCTGACGTGCTTTTTTCGGGTAAAACCCTTAATCCGATTTTGGGTTTCGTTGGGGTTCTCATCGCATTTTTTCTACTCAGGCGCGAAAAAGTACTTGATTTTTTACAAGCGAACGGGTTTTTAATCGTTATTTTGACATTGATTCCATTGTTTATCGCCGCAATTACTTCGAGCGCGGGCAAATCGCTCGGCAATATGACTCCCTGGGAACCTTCCAAAATTCCCTTTTTAATCGGATTCGCCGCGGTTTTGTCGGTGTTGTATAAAAATCTGGCGCGAACTTACTGGGGCGTTCCGCAAGCCAAAGACGTTTTGCCGCTTTTGTTTATGGCGGTTTTGCCGTTTTTCCCGTTTTTCGTTTTAAAAGATTTTGGTCAGATGATGGTTTTCAGCTCGGTTTACGCGACGCTGTTTTTGATCGCCGTTCGGCGTCTGCCGCAGCGCCTGGTTTTAGTCGGCAGCGTACTGCTGCTGGTCGGTGTTTTGGTGGTCGGCGCGCTGCCGGAGAAAACTCAGGAAAATATTCCGCTTTTGCCGACACTCGCGAAACCGGTAAAAGCGGTTTTACCCGACCGCATTCAGCAGCGGTTTCATTTATGGCTTGACGGATTTAATCCGCCGACACCGGAAACCAGCTGGTGGAAAAAGGATTACGACGAATATTATCAAAAACTAGTCGCCCGCGACCCGGCGCTGCCGCAGATGATTGAAGAAGATCCGGGTTTGCAGCGCACGATTAATGTTGACGCGTGGTTCGACATTCTTGCTTTCCAGCCAGCGCAGGCGACTTTCGGTTTGGCTTCGGGCGGTACGACCGGACGCGGTTTAGGCTTGGGTTATCCGGAGTTGATACCGGTTGCCGATTCCGATTACATTTTCGCAGCGCTTGCCGAAGAACTTGGACTTTTCGGCGGTTTGTTGGTAACCTTTGCGCTTATTGTATTTGTCAGCGCGGGCGTACGAACGGCGCTCGACGCTCGCGATATGTTCAGCAAGCTGTGTTCCATCGGTCTCGCCGCGTTTATCGGCTTTCAGGCGCTCGTCAATATCGGCGGCATCACGCGAGCATTACCGATGACCGGCATAACGCTGCCCTTCGTCAGTCACGGCGGATTTTCGCTGATTACCAGCTTCGTGATGCTCGGAATGCTGATGGCTTTTTCGCATCGCAACGCAATTGACCGTCAGTTGGACGCTTTGAGTCTGCAATTGAACAAAAATTGAGAAAATAACAGGATTTTTTACCGGCGGGCAAAAACATTTCGGAGAAACTTAGATGGAAAATAATTTTCAAATTGCATCGGCAGCGATTTCCGACCGAGGTTTGAGCGAGAAACGACCGCAAAACGAAGATTCGTATCTGGAATTGCCGCAGCACGGATTGTTCATCGTTGCCGACGGCGTCGGCGGCGCGCAAGCCGGCGATGTCGCTTCGCAAATGGCAGTCGAAATCGTCGGCGAAGCGTTTTTGAATATGAGCGCCAACGGCGATGCTGAAGAAGTAATGAAAATCGGCATAGAAAAAGCCAATGCCGCGATTTTCCAGATGTCTCATGAACTGCCGCAGCTTTCGACAATGGCGACAACCGTCGTCGGACTTCACCTTTCGGGTAATATTGCCACTATCGGACACGTCGGTGATTCACGGCTTTACCGTCTCGACGGAAGCGGAAATTTGTTCCGTGAAACGCAGGATCATTCTGTCGTCGAAGAAGAAGTTCGCGCCGGACGAATGACATCCGCGCAAGCCGCTTCTCATCCGTCGCGCAATGTTATCAGCCGGGCGCTCGGCGCCGAGCAAAAGGTCGAAGTCGATATGAAAACGATTATGTTCGAGCCGAACACTTCGTTTCTGCTTTGTTCCGACGGAATCACGCGCCACATTGACGATTATCAAATCCGGGAAATTTTGTCGGCAAACAACGATGCGACTGAAATATGCCGATTAATGAAGGAAATTTGCTACGAGCGTGGAGCCGAGGATAATTTGACGGCGGTCGTTATTAAAGTATTTCCGCACGCGGCGAGAAATTTACCTTCTGGCAACGGCGGGATCGGCGCGATTGATCTGGACGAACCGACAATTGCTGTTGCGCGCACGCCCGCGTTTAACAGCGCAATAATCGCCTCAAATGAACCGAACGTCGTTGAATTTCCGACCCAAGAACTTTCATCGAAACCGCTTACGCCCGTTGTTCCGCCATTAAATCAAACTAATCCTGCTGTCCCTGGTTATAATCAAGTTAATCAAACCTCGCGCACCGAAGAATTTGAGAATCAGCCCCCGAAAAACGTATTTTCAACGCCGGAAATAATTCCGAGCAACGAGGTCGAAACCGCACCGGCAAACCCTTATAAAAATAATCTTGCGGCTAATTCGATTCTCGAAACAGACGAAAAAGTTTATCGCGTTGACGGCGCAAAAAGCGATGGTTTGATCGGTAAACTTTTGAGCGCGCTGGCTTTGTTAATCGTTGGCGGCATTATCGGAGCCGGCGCTTACCATTTCACTAAACAAAGCGCGCCGCCGGTCGCACAACCCGCGCCGCAAATAACTGAAATGCAAACTCAAAATATCCCCTTTACAGCCTTTGAAGAAAACAGGCGCAATGTTGACCGCAATCCGCAGCAGTTCATTGCCGCAAACGCCGCCCGACCGCAAGATGCGATTGATCATTATCTGTTGGGACGAGCTTATCTTCTGACCGCCAAATATACTGAAGCCAAACAATCGTTTACCACTGCCAAGAATCTTCTTGCGCAAGCCGACGAGGTGAACAGCAAAACTCTGGCGAATGAAATTGCGATGTCGCTGGCTGTCATCAACGACCCGTTCGCCTTAAAAGCGTTTGAAAAAGATGTTTCTCTAAATAACACCGCGCCTGATGCGGCGAAAAGTGCTAATTCAGCGAATTCTGTATCAAACCAATAATATTCGGTAAAATCAATCGATAAAATAAAAAAAACTGTTTTATTGTATTTTTTCTTTACCGAATATTAATTATATTTCTGTTAGATCTGCATTTGACGCTGCGCTTCAAATAAAATAATTCCGCACGAAACTGCCAAATTAAGGCTTTCAACCCCGTTCTCCATCGGAATATAAATTAATTCCTCGACGTTCGCTCGCGCTTCTTCGCTCAAACCGTGCGCTTCCGAACCGAAAATTAAAAGACGCGGATGAGCCCAATCAATTTCCGTGTATTTTTTGCTGGCATTGACATCGGCGGCAGTGGAAATCGCTTTTCTTTCCGAAGCCCAATTTAGAACAGATTCAAATCGAGCGTTATCCCAAATCGGCAAGCGCAAATTCGCGCCGAGCGCGGCGCGTGTCGCTTTCGGCGAGAAAACGTCCGCAGAATTTACCGAAACTATAATGCCAGCTACTCCGGCTGCTTCGGCAGTTCTTAAAATCGCGCCCAAATTCGAAGGATTGTTTATTTCCGATAAAAAAACTATCAATGAATGCCTTCGTGAAGTTTGATTTATTCGCCGCGCAAAATTTTCTTCAGTTGTTTCCGGCTTTTGAACGATTAAAACGATGCCCTGCGGCGTGTTCGTTTCGGTAATTGATGCAAAAATTCGGTTTTCAACAATATTGATATCTTCGCTGACGTCCGCAATTTTGCCGATTAACTTTTCAGCCCGTTCATTTTTCGCGAGTTTTTCGTCGTAAAAACATTCGATAATTATAGTGTTCGAGCGCAAAACCTCTTCGGCGTGGCGAACGCCTTCGACAAAAACGGCGCCGTTTATTTTTCCGTCGCGAACTCGTCGGGCATTTCTTAGTTTTTGATTGTCGCGACTCGTTATCAAATGCTTTTCAGTCATTTTTTAAGTTTATTGTTTATTATTTCGCTTAATTTATTTCTTTAAATATTTTCACCGAAAGCAGAAAATTGTTGCACAAATCATGTTTTCAGCTAAACTATTTTTGCATCAAAACTAAAATTTAATCAAAAAACCCGTTTTAAAGTTAAAGGAGAATTCGCAATGAAATTCAAACTAATGTTTCTTCTTTTCAGCACGACGATTATATTCTCGTCGCCCGCTCTCGCTCAACAACCGCAAAACGCTTTTCCGCCGCCCGCGCCTGACTTATCGCGACTCGCCGAACCGGTTGAGAATATTTCCAGAGAAATGATAAATGTCAACAAATCAATTGATAATCTGAATAAAAGTCTGGCAAACTTTTTCAGCAGTTTTTCAAGCAATCAAGGCTTGAGACTGACGGAACGACAGCAGAAAATGCTTTACGCTTTTGAAATTTTGAATCGCGCCGAACAGCGTCTTGCCAATCTGCAAAAATTAAAGCTCGATTTAACCGAGCGACAAACCGTCATTCGTCTGCAAAATGCCAGAATCACCGACGATTTGCTGCCGGAAAGCGTTGATCGATATGTTTCGACGCGCGGAACGACGAACGCCGAACAAATCCGCGAAATTCGCCGTCATGCTTTGTCACGCGAAAAATTCGAGCTGACAAGCGCTCTCGGCGACATTCAAAACAGTCTTCAGGAAACCAACAACGAAATCAGACAAACGGAAAGTTTTCTCAGAAACGTCCGCCGTCGCGTTTTTCCCGAAATCGAAAAAGAGCTGGTTGATTTTCAGTAATTTGCAAACCGCCGCAAACTCGCTAAACTAAAGAGATATGCAACCGCAAACTGAAAAACAAACAACCGAAAAACTCGACATTTTGAAAGAAAAATCCGTTTTCGCCGAACAGGGCGGCGGACTTGAACGGCTCGAAAAACAGCGCCGAAGCGGAAAATTAACGGCGCGCGAACGCATCGAATTTTTCCTGGACGACGGTTCGTTTGAAGAATTCGACAAATTCGTCGTTCACCGCTCGACCGATTTCGGACTGGAAACGCAAAAATATTTAGGCGACGGCGTTATCACCGGACACGGCTTGGTTGACGGACGCGAGGTTTTCGTTTTCGCGCAGGATTTTACGGTTTTCGGCGGTTCTTTGTCGGAAACACACGCCCAGAAAATCTGCAAAGTAATGGATTTAGCGATGAAAACCGGATTTCCGGTCATCGGGTTAAACGATTCCGGCGGCGCGCGCATTCAAGAAGGCGTCGTCAGTCTCGGCGGTTACGCTGATATTTTTCTCAGAAATACTTTAGCGAGCGGCGTCGTTCCGCAAATCAGCTGCATTTTAGGTCCGTGCGCGGGCGGCGCGGTTTATTCGCCAGCAATCACGGATTTTAACGTCATGGTGAAAGATACGTCTTATATGTTTATCACCGGACCGGACGTGATTAAAACCGTGACGCACGAAGAAGTAACCAAAGACGAACTCGGCGGCGCGATGACGCACAATCAAAAGAGCGGCGTCGCCCATTTCGCGGCTGAATCTGACGAGGACGCGCTGCAAATCACGCGCGAACTGCTTTCATTTTTGCCGTCGAACAATATGGAAACTCCGCCGTTTGTTCCGACTGCGGACGCGTCAAATCGCGCCGATGAAAAATTGAATTTCCTCGTTCCCGAATCTTCCAGTCAGCCTTATGACATTCGAGATATAATTCACACTGTCGTAGACGAAAATTATTTTTTTGAAGTGCAGGAGCATTACGCGCCGAACATCGTCGTCGGATTTGCCCGACTCGGCGGATTTTCCGTCGGAATCGTCGCCAATCAACCGGCTTTTCTCGCCGGTGTTCTGGACATTGACGCTTCGGTTAAAGCCGCTCGCTTCGTTCGTTTTTGCGATTGCTTTAATATTCCGTTAGTGACATTCGAGGATGTTCCGGGATTTTTGCCGGGTGTCGGTCAGGAACATCTCGGGATTATCAGACACGGAGCGAAACTTCTTTACGCATTTGCGGAAGCAACAGTGCCGAAAATTACTGTTATCACGCGCAAAGCATATGGCGGCGCGTATTGCGTGATGGCTTCAAAACACATCAGAACCGATGTTAATTTTGCTTACCCGACAGCCGAAATCGCCGTCATGGGTGCGGAAGGCGCGGTCGGCGTTTTGTATCGCAAGGAAATTTCGCAGGCGGAAAACGCGGAAGAATATCGCAAAAATAAAGTGTCTGAATTTCAGGAAAAATTCGCCAATCCGTATGTCGCGGCGGAACGCGGTTATATTGACGAGGTTATCGAACCGGCGCAGACGCGTCCGAAGCTGATCCGCGCGCTTTCTCTTCTGCAAAACAAACGCGACACGAATCCGCCGAAAAAACACGGCAATATTCCGCTTTAAGTTTTACGTTAACTGTCAGAAGGCAGACGCTTAATGTTTTAATCTAATTATTGAAACATTTCGCATTTTATTTCAGCATTTAGCCGCATTCATTAATTTACTGCATTAACTCATCAAATGGTTAAACTCGAAGCGCGACGACCGACCTGGACGGAAATTAATCTCGACAATCTGGCTTTTAACTTTCAATCGGTTAAAAATTTCGTCGGCGAAAACATAAAATATATGGCGGTCGTAAAGGCTGACGGATATGGACACGGCGCTGTCGAATGTTCGATTCGCCTCGCCGCTGAAAATGTCGACTGGCTTGCCGTCGCACTTCCCGAAGAAGGCGTCGAGTTAAGAAAAAACGGCATTAAAAAGCCGATTTTATGTCTCGGCGGTTTTTGGATCGGGCAGGAAAATCTGCTGTTCGATTACAACTTGACGCCGGTTATCTATCAAATTGAAAAAGCGGAATTATTTAATCGTGCCGCTGGAATCCGAGAAAAAACAGCAAATATACACGTCAAAATTGACACCGGAATGGGAAGAATCGGTGTTCGGTTCGATGAAGTTCGGGAATTTGCCGATAAACTGTCGGGATGTAAAAATCTGCGCGTCGAAGGATTGATGACTCATTTCGCGGCGGCGGACAATTTACGGGAAAACGATTTTACTAACGAGCAAATCAGGCGCTTTTATGATGCGGTCGAAATTTTCGAATCAAAAGGATTTAGTCCGGTTTACAAAGATTTGGCAAATTCTCCGGGCGCGGTCGCACACAAAAATTCGAGAGAAAATATGGTCAGGCTCGGCGGAGTTTTATACGGATTAGGCGGAGACGTTCTGCCCGTAGAGATTGAAAAACCGATGCTCAAGCCGGTTCTCGCGCTTTACAGTCGAATTGCTCATTTGAAACGAGTTAAAGAAGGCGAGACAATAGGCTACGGACGAACTTTTACATGCCAAACCGATTCACTCATAGCTAGTGTTCCAATCGGTTATCATGATGGATTGTCGCGGGGACTTTCAAATCGGGGTCGCGTTATCATCAATGGAGTTTATGCACCGATTGCCGGTAGAATTTCGATGGATTGGGCAATTATTGATGTAACGAAAGTACCGAACGTTAAATTAGACGACATCGTAGTTGTAATCGGAGAGCAAAACGGTTTGCTAATCAAGGCTGAAGATTTAGCCCGACTGACCGATACGATTTCATACGAAATTACCTGCGGCGTTAATCGCCGGGTTGCGCGAAAGTATGTTGGAAGCAAATAAAAGTCGATGGGCGGAAAATGTATTCGCGGTTTATAATCGAAATCTACTGCGGCGGCGATTCGATTCGTTCAGAGTTTTAGGATTGGAATTACTGCTCGAAAACAAAAAAGCACCGACGATAATTTACGCTAATCATTCTTCCTGGTGGGACGGATTAATCGCTTTTCAAATTTCCCGCCGAACAAAATCAGATAGTTTTATAATGATGGAGGAAAAACAGCTGGCGGATTTATTCGTTTTTCGAAAATTAGGCGCGTTTTCCGTTGTGCGCGAAAATCCGCGCCAGGCAAAACGAAGCATTGACTACGCAGTTAAAATTTTATCCGAAAAACCGGGCAGAAAACTCTGGATTTTTCCCCAGGGCGAAATTTTGCCGAACGACTTGCGACCGCTCGAATTTTATAATGGTTTGTCAAATATTATTAAAAGAGCCGGAAATTGCCGAATTATAAATCTAGCCATCAAGTATGAATTTCTCGGCGCATTCAAACCGAATATTTTCGTGAGTATAAAAAAATCTCCATCATTTGAGTCTCTACAGCAAATCAATAAAAAAACAATTTCTAAAGCTCTAGCCGAACAGTTAACCGCTAACCTCGATTTTCTAAAAATTGATATAATTAACAATCAAACGACTGAATATCAAAACATTATTTAAGACTTTCGCTTCCAGATGCCGCTGCCCTTAACGACGAATATCGAAATGCCGATTTTGCAGGAATTGGTCGCTGTCGGCGGCGCGGACGACGTTCGTTATTTATACGACAGGCTGGTTTCCTATTTCCCTTCGTTATCGGACGGAGAATTAATTGAAATTAAAAAAAATTCAAACCGGAAATGGCGCGGCGCAGTGCAGAAAGCGGGAAAAACTCTAGACGAAAACAAATTTATCCGGCGCGAACGCGGAGTTTGGCGAATCACTGATTCCGGCAGAAAACGAGTCGAGTCGGAGGCACGCGGCTTTATAATCCAACCGGAGAAAAATCTTTTAACTCATGAAAGCATTCAAAAGCTGCTGGTCGAAATCGGTGAAATTTTGGGCTTCTATGCAGAAGCCGAGTTCGAGTATTACGATGTTATCTGGCGTGCAAGCAGTGAAAGCCAGCGTATTTCGCACGTTTTCGAGGTGCAAAGCAAAGGCAATATCGATTCTGCATTTGCCAAATTGAAACGCGCTTTCGACGCGCAGCGGTCGCAGCCTTTTTTGATAATATCGAGCGAACGCGATACCAATCGTGCAGCTCAATCGCTCAATCGCGAGTTTCGTGAGATTCAGGACGCGCTGACGATAATCAGTTTCGTCGAGCTCGAAAAGATTTACGATAACCTAAGCAGTATCAGAGACTTACTTCCCAAGTTTCTCAAAATTTGAATTGCGCGTAAAATAAAACTGATCACTCCCATTTTTACGTTTTTTCAAAATATTTTTTGATTATTGTCCTCGGCAGAATTTATGAACGACGAAACGCCGATTCGCCGGCAGTATCTCGAAATCAAATCCAAATACGAAAACGCGATACTGCTTTTCCGGCTCGGCGATTTTTACGAAGCTTTTGACGACGACGCGCATTTGCTGGCGCGCGAACTCGACATCGCTCTGACCTCGAAACCGATGGGCAAAGCCGGGCGCGTTCCGCTGGCGGGCGTGCCGCATTACGTTCTCGAACGTCATCTGGCAACGCTCATTTCGCGCGGGCATCGCGTGGCGATTTGCGAACAAACCTCATCAGCGCCGGTTAAGGGCAAAGACGGGAAAAAATTGATTCAGCGCGATGTCGTGCGCGTTGTTACCGCCGGAACGATTATCGAACCGCAGCTTTTAGACAGCAAAAACAATAATTATCTCGTCGCCTTTATAAGCGACGGCGAGCGCGCCGGAATCGCTTACGCCGACATTACGACCGGCGATTTCGCAGCCACTGAGATCAGCAATAAAGACGCTTTAGCCGAGCTTTCGAGGCTGGCTCCAGCAGAAATTCTGCTCACTGAAACGCAGGAAGAATTCAGCAACCGCGACTTGCCGCAATTCGTAACCCGGCTGGGCGAAAAGGCGTTCGGATTTGAAAACGCCGGGAAAAACCTGCTTAGACATTTCAACGCAACGACTTTGAAACCGTTCGGGCTCGAAGAATCTCCGCTCGCCGTTTCCGCCGCGGGCGCGATTATTTTTTATCTGAAAGAAACCCAATTCGACTCTGCCAATAATCTGACGCGGCTGACAAGTTACGATTTTTCCGAGTACATGATGCTCGACGGCAACACGCTGCGCAGTTTGGAGATTTTTGAAAGCCCAAGCGGCACGAGTCTTCTTTCCGTTATAGACCGCACGAGGACGCCGATGGGCGGGCGGCTTTTGCGCCGCTGGCTGCGGCAGCCTTTGCTCAATGTTGCCGAAATTTTTCGTCGTCAGGAACACGTCGCGTGGCTCAAGGAAAACCGAGATGAGAGAAACGCTCTGCGCGAGATTCTGGCGCAGATAAAGGATTTGGAGCGGCTTTCCAGTCGCGCTAAAGCCAATTATATTTCTGCGTATGAGCTTCGCGCCTTCGGGAAAAGTTTGGAATTAATTCCCAGCCTGAGACGGATTTTGCAGACGGATTCGATTAGTTTCGGTCAGCTTTCGGCGCATTTGCCGGAAAATCGAAAAAGCGCTGATTTAATAAAAGCGGCGATCAATGAAGAATTACCGTCGCGTTACGCCGAGCAAACCGGAATCATCCGCGAAGGATTTTCCGAAGAGCTTGATAAACTTCGGGCGACACTGAAAAACGGCAAGGCATTTCTCACCGAACTCGAAAAACGCGAGCGAGCCAGAACCGGAATCAAATCTTTGCGCGTCGGTTTCAATAAAGTTTTCGGTTATTACATCGAAGTTACAAAATCGAATCTGCATCTCGTGCCGTCGGATTATTCGCGCAAGCAAACGCTCGTGCCGGCGGAGCGATTCGTCACTTTGGAACTCAAAGAACACGAATCACTCGTCATACATGCGCAGGAAAGAATCGCCGAGCTCGAAAACAATTTGTTTCGCCAGATTTGTTTTGAGGTGGGAAAAAATCGCCCGGAAATTCTTCTCGCCGCGCAAACTATCGCGTATCTCGACGCCGTTTGCTCGCTTGCCGATGCCGCCGACGAATTCGGTTATAATCGTCCGATTGTTAATGACACCTCTCTTTTGCGCGTTAAAAACGGTCGCCACGCCGTCGTCGAAAATATTCTGCAAGCCAAACAAATCGAATTTGTCGCCAATAATTCCGCTCTCGGCGGCAATGGCGCGCCGCAAATCGCTTTAATAACCGGACCGAACGCGTCGGGCAAATCAACTTATCTGCGGCAAACGGCGATTATTTTTCTGCTCGCGCAAATCGGCTCGTTTGTTCCGGCGGACGAAGCTGTCATCGGTGTTTGCGACCGCATTTTCACGCGCATCGGGCTTTATGACCGCATCGGCGCCGGCGAATCTACGTTTATGACCGAGATGATCGAAACCGCCGAAATTCTGCATCATGCGACGCCGCGCAGTCTGATTTTGCTTGACGAACTCGGTCGGGGAACTTCGACTTATGACGGTTTGGCGGTTGCTCGCGCGGTTTTGGAATTCATTCACAATCATCCGAAATTGCAGACGCGTACGCTTTTCGCCACGCATTATCACGAACTCGCCGAACTCGAAAAAGTTCTGCCGCGTCTCGCCAACCTTCACTTTTTAATCGAAGAAAACAAAGGCGATTTAACTTTCAAATACAAAATGGAAACGGGTACGGCGCTTAAAAGTTACGGGGTTTACGCTGCCAAACTCGCCGGACTTCCGAAACCGGTAACGCATCGCGCCGCGGAATTGCTGAAAGAATATGAAAAAAACGACATAAATTTAAATCGCAAACAAAATACCAATCTCAATTTGTCCGAAGTCGAGCGCAAACTCGCCGAAATTGATTCGGACAATCTTTCGCCGGTCGAGGCTCTGATGAAGATATATGAATTAAAAAATATTTTGGATAAGGATAAAAATTTATCTCACTTGCGTGAATTGAAAAGCGCGGTCGGCTGATTCGCCTAAATCCTCCCAAGGCAATAAGTTATTATCCGCGTAAAGTTGTTTCACCTTTACGACTGCCTGACATACTAATTTTTTAATTCGCAGCATTAATCTCAAAACATTTTGCCCGCTGTTTTTTCCTAATCCGAAACTTAATGCTTTATTTTTGACAATTTTGTTTATTTCCCTTCTTTAATAACGTATTATTGTCCTAAAGTTTGTTGGAAAATTTTTAATATTTTTACGAAAAAGGGGTTCGGAGTGTATGACTTTTCTCAGTTTTACTTTGCAGCAATTGCGTGATTTAGAGTTGAAAACCTTCGCTAAAAGGCTTTATAAAAAAGCTTTTGACGAGGAGGACGTGATGAGCGCGGCAGCGCAAGTAGCTTTTTACTTTGCTTTCGCGCTGTTTCCGCTGCTGCTTTTTCTGGTCAGTTTATTCGGCATCGTGCTTGTCAACGCGGACGATTTGCGAACCGAGATGTTTTTTTATTTAAGTCAGGTAATGCCCGGCTCGGCTTACGAGTTGGTGCAGAATACGGTTCAGGAAGTGACGGAAAGCAGTTCAGGCGGCAAACTGACGTTCGGAATCTTAGCGGCGCTTTGGTCGGCTTCGGCTGGAATTGACAGTATTCGCATTGCACTCAACGGTGTTTATAATCTGGCTGAAACGCGACCTTGGTGGAAAACCAAGCTTCTCACGCTGTCAATGACGCTCGGTTTGGGAATTTTAGTTACCATCGCGCTCGGGGTCGTTTTTTACGGCGGAAAATTTATCTCGCTGGTTTTAAGTTATATCAGCATCCCGATTCAATCGCCGATTTTTCTCGGTATCTTGCAGGGCTTAACCATTTTTTTCGTTCTGGTGACGATCTTCGCGTTAGTTTACAACTACCTTCCGAAACACAAAGAAAACAAATGGGTTTGGGTCACGCCCGGAGCGATTGCGAGCATTGTGCTTTGGCTCGGTTTATCTTACGCTTTCAAGCTTTATCTCGGCTATTTTAATACATACGACAAAACCTACGGTTCACTCGGCGCGATGATTATTCTGATGTTGTGGCTTTATCTGACCGCGCTCGTCATTCTCATCGGCGGCTCGATTAACGCTGTCGTCCAGGAATTTACCGATCCGGAAACTGCCGAAGCAGGCGAGAAAAAAGCTGCCGCAAAGGAAATTGTCGAAAATCCGCACGCTGATCACACAGCGACCGCGGCAAAAATTACCGGCAATAAAAACGAATCAAAAAACGTCGAACCGGACAAAAACAAACACGGCGGATACCCGACCGAACTGGAGCGACTGGAAGCCGACGACAAACCGGTAGATAAAAAATCGGCATTTAAATTAATTGCGGGAGTCCTGCTCGGTTTTATTTCTTCGAGAAAAAAATGATTTGAGTTTTATTGATTCTTTGAAACTTTAAATATTATTTTATGAGTATAAAAATCGGCGAAACATTCTCCGCCTCGAAACAAATTACGGACAGCGTTGTTCGCGCGTTTGCCGAACTTTCCGGCGATTACAATCCGATTCATCTCGACGACGAATTCGCCGCCAAAACGAGATTCGGGCGGCGAATCGCGCACGGAATGATTTCCGGCGCATTGATTTCAGCGGTTCTCGGTAATGAATTCAAGGAACGCAAAATCGTTTATTTGAGCCAAACAATGAAATTCATCGCGCCGGTTTTTATTGACGATACGATCACCGCAACCGGAACCGTCGTTAAAATCCGCGAAGAAAAACAAATAGTCACGCTCGAAACCGTCTGCGCGAACCAACGCGGCGAAACGGTCGTTAAAGGCGAAGCGGTCGTGATGATTTTGCCCGATTAAAATTTGCAAAAAGGCGGCGAAAACCGCCGATTTAAACTTAATCTTTTTAACTTGATTGAAAAAACGCGCACTCAAAAAATACGAATATAGGCAAACGAATCGAGTTGTCGGACATCATAAAACGAAAGCTATCAGGTTATTATTCAATAACTTATTGTCAAAAACGCGATTTTGTTTTGGCGAAAACGCATTTCGCGTTAAATTTTAATCTTGATTTCGGCTTTTGAATATTTAAGTAAGGATTAATCAGTGAGAGAAATTTTACGGGATTATTTAGACCCGTTTTTTAACATTTTAAATTACCGGATTTTCGCGCTCGGCGAGACGCACATCACGCCGCTCAGCATTATTTCCTTTATTTTGCTGACGCTGCTGCTTTTTTATCTTTCCAGCAAACTGAAAAACATTCTCGTCGAGCGCGTTTTGGGTCGAACGCATCTCGATTTGGGCGCGCGGCTCGCCATCGGCACGATTGTTCGCTATCTTCTGCTGCTCGTCGGGTTTCTGATAATTCTGCAAACGGTCGGCATAAATTTAACCACGCTCAATGTTTTGGCGGGCGCGGTCGGCATCGGCGTCGGTTTCGGTTTGCAGAACGTCGCCAGCAATTTTATCAGCGGTTTGATTATCCTGTTCGAGCGTCCGGTCAAAGTCGGCGACCGCATCGAAGTTGACGGAATTAACGGTAAAGTAATCTCTATCGGCGCCCGATCTACGACTGTCCGCTCGAATGACAATATTACCGTTATCGTGCCGAACAGCAAATTCATTTCCGAAAACGTTCACAACTGGAGTTTCGAAAACAACAAAGTCCGTTTTCGCGTGCCAATCGGCGTCGCTTATGATTCGGACATTAATTTGGTGAAAAGCATTCTGCTCGAAGTCGCCGCCGAAAACAAAGATGTTTTAGAATACCCCGCTTCGTCAGTTCGCCTTCGCAAATTCAACGACAGTTCGATTGATTTGGAATTATGCGTTTGGAGCGAAACGAAACTGCATCGCAAAAACGGAATGATCAGCGATTTGAATTTCGCCATCTGGCAAAAATTTCGCGATCACGAAATTGAAATTCCTTATCCGCAAACGGATCTGCACATTAGAAGCGGGCGCGTCGCTTTCGATGACGATTCGATAAAATTGGACGGACAGGAAAATTAATCAATGAGCGTGTAAATATTTGTAAATATTAGCGGAAAATGTTGATAAGCAGTGTTCTATCAAGTTTCGCCGTTTTACCAATTAATCAAGCTGATGTTATTATTTGAGCAATTTTTCATTTCCAATCAATAAATTTTATGTCATTAATGCTTCAGGAAATTGCGGAACAGCCCGTAGTTTTAGAGCGCACTATCAATTCGGAACAAGCCAAGTTCGCCCGCGTCGGCGATTTTTTACGAAAAAAGGAAATTGACTTGATCGTTCTCGTCGCACGGGGCAGTTCGGATAATGCCTGTCAATTTGGTCGTTATCTGCTCGAAGTGACGACCGGCATTCCGGTTTCGCTGTCCGCGCCGTCGGTTTTTACGCTCTACAAAGCGAAACTGAATTTCAAACGCGCGCTTGTCATCGGCGTTTCGCAGTCGGGCGAAGGCGACGACATCAATCAAGTTCTGGAATCGGCAAAAAATTCCGGCGCTTACACGCTCGCCATCACGAACGAAGCCGATTCGACGATGGCAAAAATCGTTGACGAAACGCTTTTGATTCATGCCGGACGAGAAAAGAGCGTCGCCGCGACGAAAACCTACACCGGACAAATGCTGCATTTTTATATGCTCGCTGCGCAATTGTCGAACGAAAAAATCGAATTCGAGAAAATTCCGGCGTTTGCCTCGCAGGTTTTGCAATTACAATCCAAAGTCGAAGAACTCGTTGAACGCTACGTTTTTATGGAAAACTGCGTTGTCGTCGGGCGCGGAATGAATTACGGAAATTCCTACGAATTCGCTTTAAAGTTGATGGAAACCTGCTACGTCGTCGCCGAAAGGTTTTCGACCGCCGATTTTTTTCACGGTCCTCTTGCTATCATCGAACGACGTTTCCCGGTGATTTTGTTCGCGCCGCAAGGAGTGACGAAACAAAGCAGCGTGGATTTATTAAAGCGTCTTCAGGAACTTCATGCCGATTCGCTGGCGATTACGAGCGATCCGGAAATTGCCGCTTTCAGCTCACGCTCTCTTTTAATGCCGTCGGAAATTGACGAATTTTTATCACCGATTCCGTTCATCATTCCCGCGCAGCTTTTCGCCGCGCTTTTGTCCGAAGCCAAGGGCATCAACCCGGACGCGCCCCGCTCGCTTTCCAAAGTAACGAAAACCATTTAGGAAGTTTTACAACAGAGACGCAGAGACACAGAAATTTTTCTTTAAATTTATGAAACTGTCGTTTACATTAAAGGATTTTTTCGAATCGTTTCCGATTAATAAATTATATTTTGGGTTTCTCTGTGTCTCTACGTCTCTGTGGTTTAATTCTGCGATTATGGCGCAAAACAAACCTTGCCGTTTCGACGCGCAAACATTGCAGTTCGCCGGAACGCCCGTTGAACAAGCGCGTTGTCTGCTCAGACCGAACAAAATCGGCGGCGTTTTGGGCGCGGAATTAAAAAAACTTCCGAAACCGCTCGAAAAAAGCATCGGCAAAAAAGTCGGAATCAAAAAGGAAGATTTACGGTCGTTTTTGCGTGAAAGGAACATTTCCGAAAACGATTTGGGCGGCAGCTTGGATGAAAGTCTGGCGAAAGCTAAATTACCGGAAGGCGGAGAAATTTCCGCGCTTTATTTTGTCATTCATGATACTTCATCGCCTTATTTGAAAGTTGAACCGTTTCCGCAAGATTACGATTCAAACGAAAAATGGAACGGCAATAATCTGGAAATATGGCTTAAACAACCGGTCGGACACGTTTTCGTTAATCGTTTAGGTTCATCAATTACGACTACTAATCTCAACGAAACGGTTAAAAAAGGTTGGGGCACGAAATTCGCCCGCGACTTTCTCAAAACTGACGGAAAAGGTTTGCAGATTCACATCGAACTCGTCCAGCCGCGAAGACAGGACGCCGCAAGTCCGAATCAGAACAACGATTTAATCGCGCCGTTTCCCGGCTTTACCGACCGTCAATACGAACGGCTCGCATTGCTGTATGTTGCGGCGAGCGTCCGGCGCGGGTTGTGGCTGATTCCCGCTTTTCATTCGGCGATTGATGCCGGAATCAAAGACGCTCACGATGACCCGCAAAATTTCGAGCTGGAAAAATTCGCGATCCATCTTTCCCGCTTGCTGAAAAATATCCGCTAATAAAAGGTTATGAAGTCAGAAAACTCAAGCGGCGGATTCTCATCTTTTTTAGGTAAACTCGTTTGGTTTTCATTTCTCCCGCTCGTTTTTTCGCTTGCGCTGATGCAGCCGTTCATATATTTGGGCGGTCAGCGTTTGTCCGCGACCGATTTTATTTTTCCAATCGTCGTTCTGCTCTGGCTCGCTTCCCTTTTTTTTCGTCAAAACAATTTTCGATGGCACAAATTTTACTGGATTTTATTGTTTTATTTCGCTTCAATGCTGATTTCAACGGTTTTCTCCATTAATCCGTCGCAGAGTTTTGTCAAACTTATCGGCGAAACTTATTTGCTCGGATTATCAGTGATAACTTTTAATTTGGTCAAAAGCGAGCGGCTAATCAAACAAACATTACGAATCTGGCTCGCCGGAAGTTTTGTTACCGTCATCATCGGTATTATTTCGTTGATTCTTTTTTACATTCAGCCTGAAAACACGTTGTTAAATTATACAACTTATCATTACGGCTCGGTTCCAGTCGGAAACTACCCGCGTTTAAGCTCGACATTCGTTTCGGCGAGTATGTTTTGCAATTACTTAAATGTTAGTTTTTTGTTGATTTTGACGGCGCTCAAAACGAAAATATTCAACAAATCTTTTTTGCTGATTTTGCTCGCGCCGGTTTTGATCTGTGCCGTTTTTACAATTTCAGCCGGACTCGGCGGATTCGCCTTAGCATTCAGTTTATGGTGTTGGCTGATTTTTCGAGAAAAGCGCAAACAATTCGCGTTCTTTTGTTTGATGAGCGGAATAGCCGCTGCATTTTTGTTTTTCCTGATGAATTTCGCCGCGCTGCAAAAACATTCGTCAGCCGAATATTTAATTAAAATACCGTTGATTAACCTGGAATTTCAGCCGTCGGCGCGTGTTCTGATCTGGCAGGAATCGCTGGAAACTTTTTGGAATAACTTTTTTTCCGGCATCGGATTGGGTCAGGACGTATGCCGCGTCGTTTTTCAAAACACCGAAGGCACTACAAGCGTTTTGACGGACGCGCATAATTATTTAATAAATGTGGCAGCGCAAAACGGCATTTTCGGATTGTTAGCGATTATTGCCGTCACATATTTTATTATCAAAATCGCTTTTCCCTTTCGGCTGAAAAAATCACCGTCTTCAATAATTCCCGCGGGCTTGACGACGGCATTTATTTGTTCTTTTTTATATCAAGGATTAACCGGGTCGTTTGAAGACGCCAGACATTTGTGGGTTTTAATCGGCTTGATTTTATCGGCTCAAGAATTAAAGAGAAATCAAACGGAAACGTCCGGCGATGTTTTAATTTAATTAAAACTCGACGCGGCGCGTATCAGAGCCTCGCGCATTTCGCCCGCCGTCCGCCAGCGCAGCTCGACTTGTTTGGCGAGCGCGGTTTCGATAACGGCGGACACGCGAATCGGAATATCGGGAATTCTCTGTGAAATCGGGATAATCGGTTTTTCGAAAATCGCTTTAACGGTTTCCGAAATTCCCGCGCGCGGGCTGATGTCGAGCGCGTGCGCGCCGGTCAAAAGACTGTAAGCCGTCATTCCGACCGCGTAAATATCCGACGGCGGTTTCACTTCCTTAAAATCTCTTACCTGTTCCGGCGGCATATACGCAATTGTCCCGGCAACATCACCGACCATCGTCACGCCGCTCATTCCGGTTTGTTTGAAACTTTTCGCCAAACCGAAATCCGTCAACTTGGAAACATACTGCGGAAAATTTCCTTCAACCAAAATATTTTGTTCTTTAATATCCCGGTGAACAAAGCCGAGATTGTGTGCGAATTCGAGCGCGGCGAGCGTCTGTTCGATAATTTTGACGACTTCGCGGTAATTCAGTTTTCCGCCGCGATGTTTGGCGAGTTTAGCGGCATCCATTCCGCCGACATATTCGCTCACAAGATAAACAATGCCGTTGTGCGTTCCGTGTTCGATATAACTGACGACGTTCGGATGCCGCAAAGTGGCGGCGACTTCTATTTCCCGGATAAAACGCTTTAACGATTGCTCGCTGACGGCGACTTCGGGCAGAAGCGTTTTAATCGCGACCGGCATTCCGTCTTTGACCGAACGCGCCAGCATCACGCTGCCCATTCCGCCTTGCCCGAGCACGCGAATCATCTGATAACCGGGAATCGGCTGCGGGTTTTTCTTCAAAATCTCACGGCAATTATCGCAGACAAAAGATAATTTCGCGTCTGGTCGCGAGGCTTCGGCTTGCGACGGAAGTCCGCAATTGAGACATTGAATCGTCACCATCGAAGGCTCGGTTTGCGGCAGATACTGAGGAACCGACGCGCTGATATCTGCTTGCTCGACCGAAACTTCGACTTCCAAAACCGTTTCTCCTCCCTGAATCCGGTCGCCGTTGCGCAAGTGTGCGGTTTCGACGCGAATTCCGTTGACGAAAGTTCCGTTGGTCGAGCCTAAATCACGCAGAAAGCATTGCGGCGGCGCGATTTCTAAAAGACAATGATGGCGAGAAAAAAAACGGTCGTGCGGCAGGCAGAAATGCGCGTCTTCGCTTCGCCCGATCATAAAGGTTTCGTGTTGGTCAAACGTGAAAAGTCGTCCCGTTTGCGGACCCGCTATCACGCGCAGTGTTACACGCATCTATGTAAATTATAGAGAATTTAAATTTAACTGGCTACGATAGCGATCAAGATAAACACAATCGAGCTTAAAAGAGCGACAGCGCCCAAAATCATTCCGCCGACGGCAAGTCCGCGCCCGCCGTAACGAGCCGGATCGCTGTCGGCGTTTCTCATTCCCAAAAATCCGGTGATAACTGCAGCTAAGCCAACCGGAAAACCGCCATAACAACAAATCAGCAAAAAACCGAGAACTCCCAAAACAAGCGAAATTGTCGGCAGAGTTTTATCAACCGTCGCCGTCAATCCCGGCGCGCCGAACTGTTGATTCTGCATCGGCGGCGTCTGCTGCCAAGGAACGGGCGGCGCGTTCGTCGGCGCTTCGTATTGCTGCCAGTTATTCGGATTCGTCGTGCGCGACGAATCCATCATAATAGTCGGCGGAGCATCATCCCCGAACTGCTGGAGAAGTTCCCCGTCGTTCAAACAAAAATTCAGATTTTCATCGGCGTAAGTTTGATTGCATCTGGGACAAATTTTCATAAATGTGCAGCAAAAAAATTTCGTTGAATGTTTATTATACGCGAGCCGGCTTCAAATGATAAATTACTCGTAAAAATAATGCTCGAAAACATTTACCAGAATTCAAATGCTCCGTTAGCATCCGATTTCCGATGAGACGAATGCCGAAAACGAAATCTACAACGGATTTCCGCAGCGCCCGCAAAATTTGATATTCGCCGCGAAAATTCCGCCGCATCTCGCGCAGATTTTTTCGGCTCGAATCGGTTGAGCGTTGGAAACCTGTGTAAAATTAGCAATTGGACGCGGCGACGAACTATTCGATTGGACGATGTTAAAACCGCACCGACCGCAAAATTTCGAACGAGACGGAAGTTTGGTCAGGCATCGCGGGCAGGTAAAAGAATTTTCCGGCGTTTCGCCCTCGCTGATTGAAACAAACGAACCCCCGCCGCATCTGCCGCAAAATTTAACGCCTTCGGCGAACCGCGAATGACAATTCGCGCACGCGACAATGCCGGGCAGCAAACTCGAAGGCGCGCTGCTCGCGCTTCCCTGCGATGGCGACGGTTGACTGCTCGTCCCGAACGCCGGTTTGTTCTGCGCTTGGATAACTTGTTCCGTTCCTTCTTCGGTGATTTCTATCACGCGCTCGTCATCTTTTTCGCCCGTTTTCGCTACTCTCAAAATATGCCGTCCAGCGGGAACACTTGATAAAATGAGCCTGCCCGAACTACCGATGCTTCCTTTCCTCTCGTCGTTAATGTAAACTTCCGCGCCGTCCGAAGCGAGAATAATCAACCGAGATTTTCCGATTTGATTGGTTTCCTTTGAGTCGTCCGACGCCGTTTCCAATTCAGAAATCCACTCCGCAACTCCGTTCGGACGCTTTTCCGGCTCGATTTCCAAAGCCCACATTATTATGCGTTCGACATCAGGCGGAATATCCGACCGCAAACCGGATAACGCGGCGGGTTTATGCATAATTTTCTGCATCACGAGCTGCATCAAATCGCCGGTGAACGGAGTTTTGCCGCCGAGCATTAAATAAGCAATCGTGCCGAGCGCGTAAATGTCGGCGCGCACGTCAACACCGAGTTCGGGCTGCATTTGTTCGGGCGCCATAAATTCCGGGGTCCCGACGATGCCGCGCGATGCGGGCGCGCCGTTTGAACTGATGTCAGTAACGGTGCGGTTAACGATTTTCGCCAGCCCGAAATCGCCGACTTTAATGAAACCGTCGCCCGACTTCCCTTTCTGCATAATGAAAATGTTGGCGGGTTTCAAATCGCGGTGCAAAATGCCGACTTCGTGCGCCGCTTCTACGCCGTCGGCGATTTGCCGCAAAAGTCGAACGGCGCGTTTAACCGGCAAGGTGCCTTCGCGCCGCAAAAGTTTATGCAGCGTTTCGCCCTCGACGTATTCCATCACCAGATAAATTACGCCGTCCGCTGATTCACCGAAATCCGTTACGCCGACAGTGTTCGGGTGCTGAATCGAAGCCGCCGCCTGTGCTTCGAGCTCGAACCGGGCAATCGCTTCGCCTTCCTGCAAATCGTCGCTTGCCAGCAAATCCTGCCGCACGGTTTTAACAGCGACGCGTCGCGTGTCGAATTTTTTATCTTTCGCCAGATAAACCTGTCCCATCGCGCCGCGCCCGATTTTTTTCTCCAAAAAATATCGTTCGGCGAGAAGCTGCGCGCCGGGCATCGAAAATCTGGTTTGCGACTGGTCGTGCGGGCAAAAATTAACTTCGTCCGCGAAACAAAGCTCGCATTTCGGACATTCTTTCATTGCGGGTTCTATTTTCAACGCAAACGGTGATTTTGCCAAATCGTAAACAAGAGTGCCTGTTTTTTGTTATTCAATAAATTTATTTGCGCTCAACCATGACGTGTTGTTATAATTCTTGCGCTTCGGGTCGTTAGCTCAGTTGGTAGAGCAGCGGACTCTTAATCCGCGGGTCGCTGGTTCAAAACCAGCACGACCCACCATTAAAATCAATAGTTTAGGGCTACTAGTTAAGTAGCCCTTTTCTTATTTGTGCAACATTTGTGCAACATCTTTTTATTATTGCTGTTTATTCAAAATAGGATTTACATTATAGAGGTTTGGAAAAATGTTCTTTGCTAACGTATTTTGAATCTTTATACCAAGAACTGCTTAACTTATATGAGTAGCTGCTTTAGATTGATACCACAGTATTTTAGTCCCTTTTGGCGTGACATCGGTTTGTCCGGAACTGCTCAAAGTATGGTCGAACCGCTCCTCGAAATTCATGAAGCCACAACGGCTTCGGGCGCGGCAGCATTTTTTGGGATTTCTCGGCGTCTAGGCGAGTCAGAGGGTAAAGATGGCAGAAGAGCCACTTACTCAAGCCAGCATTCAGCGGCTCATTCGATTATTCGGGTTATAGCCATCGACGCACACGTCCGCGAAAATCCTCGTAATCTGCACCATGCGTTTTCAGGAGAAATTCCTCCTCTAACCGCACTTGGATCTGAATAAGAACGACTCCCAAAACCAGAAACAAGAGCGTCATCGCATTCGGTATTATTAAAAAGATTCCGAGAAGGGTGATTATCATGCCTAAGAATATCGGGTTCCGTGAGATGCCGAACACGCCCGAACGGACCAGTTCGGTCCTTCTCTCCTCGTCGATCCCAATCCGCCACGAGTTGCCCATCTGAGTTTGCGCCAGCACGGTCCAAATAAGGGAGCCGAGAAGAAGTGCGGCTCCGGCATATTGAATGCCCGGACCATCTAGCCAAAACACTGGAAGCAGATGGGAATAAAGATTCGGCGTCAAAGCGTTGATGATAACGACGATTACCAAACCAGCCATGACAATTTTGAAAAGCTTTCCGATGTAGTCGTGAGCGTTCTCTGCGCCGCGAAATTTGACGGGATTTACGCTGGTCCTTTTCCAGACTCGGTAAGACGGAAGAACAAACGCGACAGCAAGATAAATCAGTAAATATAACAGCAGAAAGTATTTCATCAGATCAGACATATTGAAGATATTTACTCGCTTTTTCGGGTTTACAAACCCTTTAAGATCGGACAATCGCCGAGTGAACTTTCTCCTATACAGGACGCTTTTAACTAGACCAACTCTTTTTTGATGGCGCGCAAAGCTTTCATCTTTTCATCGACGTCGGCGATTTTCGCTTCAACTCGTTTCCGGACGTCGGCACCTGAAGTGATATCTTCATTATACAGACTTAGTAGCTCTTTAATTTCTTTGAGCGAAAAACCCAGTTCCTGCGCCTGCTTGATAAATCGCACCCGCTGGACAGATTCCGCCGGGAATGACCGGTATCCGGACTGTAACCGCGGAGGCTCCGGCAGAAGCTTCTGACGCTTGTAATAGCGAATCGTTTCCAAATTCACTCTGGACTGCTTTGCCAACTCGCCTATCGGTAATCGTTCCACCATTAGATTTATCCTTCCATTTAACAATATAAATCCCGTACACAGGTACGGGGTCAAGCAGAAATTGTTGATGTTGAAAATTATATTTCAGAAAAGTCGGCTTCATCTTTTATTCCCTGCGCATCCTCTGTCTAACGGAACCAGCCTCAAGTGGAAAAGGAAGCTTTCCAAATTCAGGAGCGTTTCCTTTTCCACTCTTTTCTTAGAGCCTGATTTTAATTCCCCCGTTGAAAACTCTGCCTTCCGTATGAGTGTAAATCTCGCTGAAAGTCGGGTTTTGATGTGGCGGAAAGACCACCTGTCCGAATCGGCTCTGACGCGTGTCGGTGATGTTCTCGGCATTGACGAAAAGACTATATTTGCCGAAGGTCTTTTCCGCGAAAATTCCCAGCACCCAGTAGTCTTCAGTCTTAAATCGGTTACTTAAAAACTGTCTGCTCGTGTAATAAGCTTCAAAACCGACTTTAAAATTATCCTCTTTTTCAAACAGCAATGCCGAGTTCAATTTGCTTTTCGGCGTCAGCGGCAGAAATTGATCGTCCGCCAGGTATTCTGCTTTTGCATTGGTATAGGTGTAACCCGCAAACAATTTCACGATGTCGTAAGCCAGACGTACGTTCGTCTCAAATCCTTTGCTTTTGACCGGAGCTGAAGCATTCGCAAAGCTGAATGTTCCGTTCGCATTCGAGAGCAAAACAAGCGGATCCGTGATTTCAGTGTAAAAGAACATCTGGTTGATCGAGTAAGAGAATTTCTCCCCGATTGTGTTCCGGTAATTGACGTCGAACGTGCCGCCGCGGCTGCGCTCTGCTTTGAGAGTGTTGCGGATGGGCAGGACATTCTCGAACAAAAGCGTCTCGGCTTCTTCGGTAAAGATGCTCGGCGTTTTATAACCCAGACCGAAGCTCGCGCGGCTGCTTAGATGATCGGTAAATTTATATAGCACTGACACGCGCGGCAGGGCAAAGACCCCGTAGTCTTTAACAGCATCGAGGCGAAAGCCGGCTTCTAACGACAGCTTGTCGGTAATGTCGAAACTATCCTGAACGTATCCTCCGACTGTCGTTCTGGTTTCGTCTCGTCTCAAAAGGTTAGCGGCGTTCGGCTTTTCCTTGAACTGATCGTAAACGGCATTAAAGCCGAAGACGAGCGCGTGATTTTTGATCGGATGGTAATACGAAACGTCTGTGTATGAGTTTAATTGCCGCCCATTAAATTGATAGTCCGGAATTTCGATCTCGCGGTTAAAAAAGGCAAGGCTCTGACGAGCGATAATCTTTCTGCCCTCAGAGAAGTCGCGGTCGAAGCTGACAGTTGTAATGTTGCGAAGGGAATTATTTTTCTCGAAATACTGGTGAAAATTGTCTGCCTGATTACGTATGACGAAAACATCGCCGCCCGTCCGATTTTGGTAGGATGTCGAGTTTCCGACCATCAGCCGGGTCTTGTCGTCAATGTAAAAGAAAGCGCGTGGATTCAGGGTGAGGGACTTGGTTTTTGGCAGCTCCGTGAAATCGTCATTATCGACGTCATATTCCTTCTGGTAATTACCCGAGCCCAAAAAGGTATAGCCGAAACGGTCAAATTTACGCGAATTAAAGATCGAGAAGTCGGTACCCAAAGCCGAAGTCACATTGAAGATCATCGACGTCACCAGCTTTTCTTCCGGTTCTTTACTGATAAAGTTGACGACACCTGCAATCGCACCGCCGCCGTAAAAGGTCGCCGAAGGTCCTTTGATGATTTCAACCTGCCTCAGATCAAGCGGAAGAATATCAAGCAGGCTGATGCTGCCCGAAAATCCTCCGAACGCAGGAAAGCCGTCTTTGAGCAGCTGCGTATATCTGCCGTCCAAGCCCTGAATGCGGACGCTTTGGGTGTTTGAAGTGGCGGACGTTTGCTGGACTTTTATCCCGGTGGATTCATTGAGAACCATCGAAACGTTCGACGAGCGCATGGTGCTTTTTTCGGCGATCTCTTCCTCATCAATAGCCTCGACGCGTGTCGGAACATCGTCGATCTCGCGACCCGTACGAGTAGTGCTTATAACGACCGAACCGACCTCATTGACTTTGACTTCAATCAGTTTTTCGCTCTGGTCGGCGAGAGGAAAAATAAAACTCAATTCTTGTATCTCAAACCCTTCGGTGACGACCTCGATAATCTGCTCGCCAGCCGGAATGCCCGTCAGCTCGACCTTGCCGGCAGCATCTGTTGTCGCGGAAATCTCTGTATCTCTAACGGAGACCTTAGCGCCGGCAATCGGTGCTTTGGTCTCTTCATTCTGAATTGTCGCTCTAAATGTATTTGTATTAACTTCCTGTGCTGATGCGGAAGATGTGTAAATGAGTGCAATTAAAAGCACCAGCACTGTATAAATCCCTTTCATTATTTATTCTCCAAAGTTTAATTTTAAAAACGGAATTGCGCGCGCAAAAAGAGCGCACAGTTGAAGTCTTCAACCAGGAAGAATAAGTATTAAATGCGGAAGTTACAGAGAAGAAGGTAGATGGGCGGCGATATCTCGGGCGGCGAGTTTTGGTTAATGTCCGAAGCCGGAACCGAACTGATAGATACTAGACTACGTGACGGCGGCAAAAACACTCTCCCATCGGACAGAATGGGAGTATCAAAAGTTTGCCGTTCTTGAATTGTTACCGGGCTTGTTAGAAAACAATTCTCCAGGCAATGGGATGTTTCAACGATTTCAGCTTCAGCATCGCTTTTCGTAACCCATAATGAATTTTGATTTTCATGGTCAGCTGAAGTTTCAGTGCAAGTCACCACGCAAGCCATCCACGCCATAAGAAATACAAATGGCATCGACATTGAAATAAGGTGGTGACTTAAAGATGAACTTCGGAACATCGAGATCAGTTTAACAAAATCGGGGGCCTCTTATTACTTGCTAATAAAAAATACCCTCTTTTTTAATTACTCTTACTGCGCTTTTCTTTCGCTTTTTTCCATCGGATAGCCGGCACGCATCCAGGCCTCTGTTCCGCCGCGTAAAGCGTATGAGTTTTCGATACCGTTGTCTTTTAATCTCTGTACCAAACTGGCACTGGTGTGTTCGTCCGGTCAAGAGCAGTAAACGATAATTTTCTTATCAATCGGCAGTTCTTTGTATTTCGCTTCAAAAGTTGTCCCCGAAATGTTCACCGCGCCCTTAATGTGATTCTGTGCGAATTCTGAATCGTTACGCGTATCCACGAAAACAGCTTGACCTGCATCAAAATCTTTTTTGGCGTTCACCAAAGAGATGCGCGGTGCTGGAGTTTTCTGGCACGCAGCAGCAAAACCGATTAATGCGACCGCACTAATCAATAACATCGGAAAAATAAAACGCATTATAACTTTCATAATGATTGATTTTTTTATTAATCGAGAAACCTATCCTAACTCTAAATTACTAATTATCAACGCCTGATTAACCCTTGGCAAACCTTTTGGTTAATTTGTTACAAAAAACGACGCGCTTCGGCTTATCTTTGCTGTCCGAAAACTACTCTTTTCACGCAACGTATTAAAACCTTTAATAACATCAATGTTTTCAGGGTGTTTCTAAGATTATTGAGGTTTTTGGACGCCATAAAATAGACTATCTTTGAATTACGTATTTCCTGCTAAGAACGTTTTCGAGACGGCTTTAAAGACATTAAGTATCTAGTCCGTAAGAACAGATTCTGATAATAAGCCTTATGTCCGAAATTTGGTGGTAATTATGTAATCTTGATTTTGACCCAATAAATACCGCTATCCCACCTTTTATACGGAACATTTTTAATAAATGTGACACTAAAAAACAATCATTTCTTATAATTTACAAAAATTATTTCTAAATTTCACAAATATATTTATTCTTAATATTTTAACAGATGATTTCAGACACAATGAGACATCGCCAATAAAAATTAGCAAAGAATAATTTATCGATGAGTTCCTTGTTTGATATATCACATGTCGCCAAGACTGACAAAAATCCTAGTCGGCGCCAGCATTTGCATCAATGCAACGACCAAATCTGCCGCCAGCGGAGCGCCTCGATTAAGGACGATGCCAAAAAGCTGACCATCGGGTTTGAACTTTAACATTCCTTGAGTATGGAAAACATCTCTGACTAATCTTAACGCCCCGAATCGAGCGAACTTTATTTTGTGTTCCGAATCGGTTTCGGTTAACCAGCGCCGCGCCCAAACAAGAATATTATGGGCTAATGTGTTCAGTAACATGACCATTTTTTGTGCTTCAAAACGCTTTTTTGAACGCTTGTTGATGCCGATTCCTTGTTTGCTTTCTTTGATTTCGATTTCCACCGTGCCGCCTCTCAGGTCATAAAGATGCGCGTAAGCTAAAGCGAGTTCTTTCTCATTATTGATAGTCTCTTTGGGAAGTTTCAGCAGATCAATTACTTCATCGGGTTCAAGAGTCGTAATTAGACAATGATGTTTCATTTTGCCGCTCTTATCTTCGGGAAATTTGATGACCAATCGCTTGACCGGACGTGAAAAATCTTCCATCTCAACTGTCAGCCACCCCAGCTGGCGTCCCG
>JAESGR010000260.1_pt1 | contig 65300 bp, 54 predicted proteins | sample 9269771 | NCBI WGS metagenome assembly JAESGR01 (sample SAMN15739572, study PRJNA653492) | algae metagenome | isolation source: Chroococcus sp. CMT-3BRIN-NPC107 and co-occurring heterotrophs from well... | place: USA: Clark Mountains Wilderness, California | collected 2010-04-18 | reverse complement strand
ATTCGGTCAACGAGTCGGTGGTCATCTTCGACCGGATCCGCGAGTCGTTCCGGCGCTTCCGCAAGCTGAGCACGACGCAGGTCATCGACCATGCCATCACGAGCACCATCAGCCGGACGATCATCACGCACGGCTCGACCCAGATGATGGTGCTGTCGATGCTCATCTTCGGCGGCGCGACGCTGCACTACTTCGCGGTCGCGCTCACCATCGGCATCCTCTTCGGCATCTACTCGTCCGTCTTCGTGGCCGCCGCCATCGCCATGTGGCTGGGCGTCAAGCGAGAGGATCTCGTGAAGACAGTGGCCAAGGAGCACGATCCGGACGACCCGAACGCGGGGGCCGTGGTGTAGAGTCGAATTCGACTCCACGCAGGACGAGACACACGCTCAACCCCATGCCGACCCCAGCCAACCCGACGGCATTGGCTCAGCAGGCGAGGCGGTCTTATGCAGAGCGGCTGCTGGCGGGTTTGCCGGCCGTCGTCCAGGCCATCGATCAGGGGGCGCGGCTTCTCGCCGCGGCGGTGGCGGAGCCTGCCGTGGCCTTGCGCCGCCGCGAGCTGGTGCCGATCCTGCAGCGAGCCTTCCCGCAGTGGCTGCACGGCATGACGACCCTGCTGCAGTCATCGCTGGCGACGGGAACCGTGGCGCAGACGAAGCTCGGCGACCTGCCGGCGTCGGCCTCGATGAACCGCAGCGGGCCGAAGCTGAGCCTGGTCGACGACGACACGATCGAGCACGAGATTTTGAGCTCGCGGCTGGCGCTGGCGATGATGGACCGCGCTTCCTGGGAGTTCACCGACCTGCGCTCGCGCATGAACATGCTCGAGAAGCGGGAAGAGCTCGATACCAACGACATCCTCCGCCCGCACGTTCTGGCCCGTGTCGTGACGAGCTCGTGGCTGACCGTCCCGCTCGGCTTCGACGCTTGGCGTCTGCTGCAGACGGTGCTGCACGACGAGCTCTCGATGTTCGCCGAGGAGGCCTACCACGAGACCAACCGCTTCCTCCTGCAGCGCAACGTCCTGCCCGAAGTCGACCTGCGGCCCTTCATCCGTCGCTCGAACCACGGGACGGGCCCACGGGCGGGCGCCGCCGCCGGCGGGTTCGGCCAGGCGACGGGCGCGGCGACGAGCGGCGGGTCCGAATTCCAGTACTCGGCCATGCGCCCGGCCAGGCACGAGGTCGGTGACGAGACCCGGCTGATGACGCGTGCCGCCGGCCTCGCTCGAGGCAACGACCCGGCGGAGGCGGTGCTGGGGCGCCTGAACCGGCTTGTCGGACGGCAACTGCCCGAGTTCGCCAACACCTCGCAGGCGCAGCCGCCGCCGTCGCCGCGCCTGCAGGCAGCGATCGCCGAGGCGCAGGACGTCGTCGCCCGCCGGCTGTCGACGGCTGCCGCCGCGGCGGCGAGCGGCGGGGCCGCACCGGTCGGCACCCCGGCCCTGCTCGAAGAGCTGCACCAGCGCAAGGAAGCGCTCAAGCAGGCCGCGACCTCGCCGGTGGAGCGCGCCACGATCGAGATCGTCGCCCTGCTGTTCCAGAGCATCCTCATGGAAGATGCGATCCCGGCGACGGTGCGCGTCTGGTTCGCGCGGCTGCAGATGCCGGTCCTCCGGGTCGCGGTCTCCGAGCCCGACTTCTTCGCGACCGTCGAGCATCCGGCCCGGCGCCTCATCGATCGGATGGGCGCCTGCGTGATGGGCTTCGATTCCAGCAGCCGTGCCGTCGGCGACCTGCTCGAGAAGGAGATCAAGCGCGTCGTCCAGGTGGTCGAGGCTTATCCGGACACTGGCCGCCGCGTCTTCCAGACCGTCCTGACCGAGTTCGAAAAGTTCCTGGAGCACTACTTCAAGAACGAGAACGAGGCGTCCAAGAAAGGCGTCTCGCTCGCTGCCCAGGTGGAGCAGCGTGAAACCCTGGCGATCCAGTACACGATCGAGCTTCGCAAGATGCTCAACGATGTGCCGGTGCAGGAAGGCGTGCGCGAGTTCCTGTTCCAGGTGTGGGCCGACGTGCTCGCCACCACGGCGGTCAAGTCCAGCGACGGCGACGCGACCAAGGAGATGAAGCGCGCCGCCGCCGACCTGATCTGGTCCGCCAGCGCCAAGGTGTCGCGAGCCGAGCGCGCCGAAGTGATCCGGCGCTTGCCGCCGCTCCTGAAGACCCTGCGCGACGGGATGGACGAGGCCGGCATCCCGCTCCCCAAGCAGGACGAGCACATCCAGCGCCTGAACAACTCCCTCGCCGCGGCGTTCACCGCGAAGGCGGCGGCGATTTCGCACGAGCGGCTCGAGGAGCTCATGGGCCGGCTCGAGACGCTCGAAGAGCTGCTGCCGGACAGCGAGGACGTCGACATCGACGAGTCGCTGGTCATGGATCTGTCCGGCCACGAGAGCTCCGAGCTCGAAGTCGTGGCCGAGGGCGGCTCGATGCCGACGCCGGCCATGCTCGCCTGGGCTCGCGAGCTGCAAGTGGGCAGCTGGTACATGCTGGACTACCGCGGTCGCAACGAGGCGGTCCAGCTGGCATGGCAGGGCATGCGCCGCCAACTCACGCTGTTTGTCTCGCCGCAAGGGCGCGGCGTCCTGTTCCAGCAGCATCGCCTCGCTGCGTTCCTGCAGGCCGGCCTGCTCGTGCCGGCCCAGGACGAGGCGCTCACCGTCCGCGCTACGCGCAGCGCGATGGCCAAGCTCGACGGGGATCCGAGCCGGCTGCTGGCGTAGCCGGCGGGGCGGCGCCCTCAGTGGATCAGGCGATCTTCCTCGTCGACGAAGAGCTCGTCGAGGATCAGGGCATCGGGCTCCTCGCCCAGGCTCCAGAACACCATCAGGACGATGATCTTGAGGTCCTCGACGTCGAGCGGACCGCCGGGGATGGCGCTGGCGCGGTCGATGACCATCTCGCGCATCGTCGGCGGCAGGACGCCGGCCGACTCGAGAAAGGTGATGAAGGCGATCGACTGCTCGCCGAGGTGCTCCTGCTCGCCGGCCGCATAGACGCGGATGCTCTCGGGCTGTTGCTCGCCGACACGGGCCTGCGCCACCGCGGCGACGCCGTCGAGCCACGACAGGGCGTCCTCGATCTCGTCGGACTCGAAGCCCACCGACGTGAGCTTCCTCGTCAGCTGCTCGTGCCCGGGACAGGCGTCGGGGCGCCAGTAGTTCTCGTAGAGGTACACGAGCACGTCGAACATGAATTCACTATACCCCAGCGATTCTTCCGACATGACGGAGAGGACGAACGGCGCAGGCCCATGCGGCCCCTCGCTTTCAGCCGCGCTCGATCCGCTGGAATGTTTGCCCCGGGCTGCGCGCGACGCGGCCTTCCAGCTCGAGGTCGAGCAGCCGGGCCGAGAGCTCGGCGGCGCTGCGCCCGGTGCGGGCGATGAGCTCGTCGAGGCTCATGGGCTCGTAGCCGAGCGCCTCGAGCACCGGGTCCTGGGCCGGCGGAGGGCCGGCTGCGACGGCACGCGCGGCCGAGCCGGCCGAGGCCGGCGCCAGCTCCTCCAGGATGTCGCTGGCCGTCTCGACCAGCTTGGCGCCCTGCTTCAACAGGAAGTGACAGCCGCGCGACTGGGGCGAGTGGATCGACCCGGGAATCGCGAAGACCTCGCGTCCGGCCTCGGCAGCCATCTTCGCGGTGATCAAGGAGCCGGAATGCAGGGCCGCCTCGACCACCAGCGTGCCGCGGGTGAGGCCGGCGATGATGCGGTTGCGGACCGGGAAGTGCGGCGGCAGGGCTGGCGTGCCGACCGCGAACTCGCTGACGAGCAGCCCGCGCGTCGCGATGCGCTTCGCCAGGGCACGATGCCGCGCGGGGTAGACGCGGTCCAGGCCGGTGCCGACGACGGCGATCGTCCCCCCGTCGCCTTCGAGCGCCCCCTCGTGGGCAGCCCCGTCGACGCCGAGCGCCAGGCCCGAGACGACAGCCCAGCCGGCGTGGCTCAGGTGCGAGGCGAAGGCGCGCGCGTTCTCGAGCCCTTGCGCGGTCGGGTTGCGGCTGCCGACGATCGCCAGCGCTGGCCTGGCGAGCATGTCGATTCGCCCGCGCACGTAGAGGAGCAGGGGCGGATCGGCGATTTCGAGCAGCGCCGATGGAAAGCGCGGGTCGCCGATGGCCAGCACGCCGCGAGTCTCGGCGGGGTCGTCAGCGGCCTGCAGCCAGTTCCAGGCGGCGTCCAGGCGTACCGCGAATGCCGGAGGCTCGCTGGCGAGCGCGGCAGCGGCGACGGCTCCGACCACGCTTCGGCGCGCGTCCGTGGAGGCGTCGAGGATGGACTGCGGCGAGCCGAAGGCAGTGAGCAGGGCGCGCGCCGAATCGCGACCGATGCCCGGTGTCTCCAGCAGGCGCAGCCAGGCGCTGAGCTCGTCCCGGTCCATCACGGCTGCCGGGTCGGACGGCGGCGAGAAGCTCAGGGCTGCGTGAAGCGGTCGCCGGCGGCGACCGGGTCCTTCACGGACAGGATGAGCGCGTACGACATCCGATCGAAGACCCGGAACACGAACAGGATGCCGTGCCGCTCGTCCGGCAGCTTGATCTTGGTGCGGGCCTTGTCCGTCGGATCGACGACGACCTTGCCATCGCGGAAGAGCGCCAGCACGTGGCCGCGCTCGATGCCGTCGTTGGCGCCGCGGTTGAGTGCCACGATCTGGTTCTGGCCTGCCGTCAGCGCGTCGCCGTAGATCGAGACGATCTGCCCCGAGATGGGGCCGGCCGGCGGGTGCGGCGCGTAGTTGGTGTACTCGCGCGAAGGAACCGGTGCGAGGCGATCGCCGACTCCCGCTTCCTGGCGGATGCTGGTCACCGTGAACGTCGCCGGGACGATCTCCGCCTTGCCGTCGGCGCTGGTGCGCGTCTCGCCCTGCACCGTGTACTCGGAGGCGCCGACGTAGGTGGCTTCGTAGCCGAGGATCTCCTTGGTGGTCGGATCGCGCAGCGGCCGCGGCTCGCGGAAGATCCGGTACTCGCGCTCCTGCCCGATCTCGCCGCGAACATAGGCGGTGTCGCCGCGGGACAGCAGCACCCGGCCTTCCTGAGTGGCGACGATGCGCGGCGCGGCAGCCAGCGCATTGGTCTCGAAGATCACGGCCTCGTTGAGGAACGGCTCGATCAGGTTGAACGGAATCGACGCGATGCCGTCGAGCGCGATGTCGCGCGAGCGGACGCGCGGCGACAGCCTGGCGTCGCCGGCCGAGCCGCCGACGGGCTGGCCCATGCGCAGGCGGGCGCGGCCGTTGGACTTGTCGAGGAAGAGCATCTGCCCGGGGAAGATCAGGTGCGGGTTGCGCACCTGCTCGAGATTCATGCCCCACAGCTCGGGCCAGCGCCACGGGCTCTTCAGGTACAGCTTCGAGATGTCCCAGAGCGTGTCGCGCTGCTTGACGGTGTAGACGTCCGGCGCGTTCGGATTGAGTTCGCCGAGCGGCACACCCTGCTCGGCCGTGCGCTGGGCCGTGCTGCGCTGGTCGGCGGTGATCGGAAAATTCGGGGTGGCCGTGGCGGCGGGAAAGGAGATCAGGGCGGACGCCAGGCCGCCGAGGGCAACGGCCGGGACGACGAAGGGCGCGACGCGATTTCGAAGGCTCATGCGGAAGGTTCTCGTGATGGGCGAGCCGGGCTCGCATGAACGGTTCGAAAGGTCATCCGGGGAGTTATTCGCGCTATCGAATCGATCAGCGAAAATCTCACTCTCTTCCAGAGATTCTGCCCATAACGCATTGATATCGCAACGAAACTACACCATCTGCGGCTCGGTGCGTGAGACGTTTCTCACCTGTTTGCGTTGTGCGGCATCCACATCCGCGCGCCGCTGATTCGAATCGAAACAAATGGCCAAGCTGGACATACTTCGTTACCCCGATCCGCGCCTGCATACCGTCGCCCGGCCGGTGGCGCAGGTCGACGAGCGCATCAGGAAGCTCGTCGACGACATGCTCGACACGATGTACGAGGCCGAAGGCGTCGGTCTCGCCGCAACGCAGGTCGACGCTCACGAGCGGGTCATCGTCATCGACACCTCGGAAGGGCGCAACGAGCCCCGCGTGCTCATCAACCCCGAGCTGGTCGAAGCGAGCGAGGAACGGGTGCTGACGGACGAGGGCTGCCTCTCGGTCCCCGAGATCTTCGACAAGGTTTCCCGGCACGCCCGGGTCCGCGTGCGCGCGCTCGATCGGGACGGCAGGCTCACCGAGTTCGACGCCGAGGGCCTCCTCGGCGTCTGCGTGCAGCACGAGATGGATCACCTGCTCGGAAAGGTCTTCGTCGAGTACCTCAGCCCGTTGAAGCGCAACCGCATCCGCACGCGCATGCTGAAGAAGAGTCGCGAGGACGTGCGCGCCTGATGGCGGCACGGGGCGCACCTCCAGGCCGCGGCTGAGACGCCAGCGTGCGCATCGCCTTTGCCGGCACGCCGGACTTCGCCCGCGTCGCCCTGGCCGCTCTGCACGCCGCGGGCTTCGACATCGGGCTGGTGCTGACGCAGCCGGATCGGGCGTCCGGGCGGGGCATGAGGCTTCAGCCTTCGCCGGTCAAGGCATTCGCCCTGGAGCACCGGCTCGCGCTGGCCCAGCCGAGGGGCCTGCGCCTCGACGGCAAGTTCGCGGCAGACGCCGCCGCCGTGCGCGAGGCGCTGCACGCCGTGCGCTGCGAGGTCATGGTGGTGGCCGCGTACGGCCTGCTGCTGCCGCCGTGGCTGCTGGACCTGCCGCGGCACGGCTGCGTGAACATCCACGCGTCCCTCCTGCCGCGCTGGCGAGGTGCGGCACCCGTGCAGCGCGCGATCGAGGCCGGCGACGAGCTCACCGGCGTCACCCTGATGCAGATGGACGCCGGGCTCGACACGGGCCCGATGCTCGCGGTCCGGTCGACACCGATCGTCGCCACCGACACCGCGGCCACGCTGCAGGCGCGGCTCGCGGACATCGGCGCGGGACTCGCCGTCGACTGCCTCCCCGAGCTGTCAGCGGGCGGCCTGACCGGCCAGCCGCAGCCGGGCGAGGGCGTGACCTATGCCGCCAAGATCACCAAGGCCGAAGCGCTCATCGACTGGCGCGACAGCGCGGCAGCCATCGAGCGGCGCCTGCGCGCGTTCGATCCCTTCCCCGGCGCCCGCAGCGAGCTCGAGGGCGAGGTCATCACCTGCTGGCGAGGCGAGGTGCGTCCCGGCGCCGGCCCCCCGGGCGAGGTGCTCTCGATCCACGGTGGCGCCCTGACCGTGGCCTGCGGCAGCGACGCCCTGGCCCTGACGGAGCTGCAGCGTGCCGGCGGCCGGCGTCTTCCGGCGGCGGAGTTCCTTCGCCGGAAGACGCCGCGTGTCGGCACCACCTTCAGGTCGTCTGCGGGGGCCGATCACCCGACCGGCATTTGAACTCCCGGCGGTCGTCATCATCTACGGCGGGTGCGTCCGTGGGACGCTTCAGACGCAAAGGGCTTCGATGTTCAATCTGCTGAAAACCGCTGTCCTGATGGCGGCGATCACCGCGCTGTTCATGGCGCTCGGCTCGTTCGTCGGTGGCCAGCAGGGCATGATGATCGCGCTGGTGGTCGCGCTGGGCCTCAACTTCTTCAGCTACTGGTTCTCCGACAAGCTGGTCCTGAAGATGTACAACGCCCGCGAGGTCGACGCGACCTCGGCACCGCAGTTCTACCGCATGGTGCAGGAGCTGGCGCACAAGGCCGGGCTGCCGATGCCGCGCGTCTACGTCATCGACGAGGCGGCGCCGAACGCCTTCGCCACCGGGCGCAATCCCCAGCACGCGGCCGTGGCTGCGACGACCGGGATCATGCGCGTGCTCACCGACCGCGAGCTGCGCGGCGTCATGGCGCACGAGCTGGCGCACGTGGCGCACCGCGACATCCTGCTCTCGACGATCAGCGCCACCATGGCCGGCGCGATCTCGATGCTCGCCAACTTCGCGGTCTTTTTCGGCGGCCGCGACAGCGAAGGCCGTCCCGCCAACCCGATCGCCGGACTGGCGGTGGCCATGCTCGCGCCTTTGGCCGCCAGCCTGATCCAGATGGCGATCAGCCGGGCGCGCGAGTTCGAGGCCGACCGCGGCGGTGCGGAGCTGTGCGGCGATCCGCGCGCGCTGGCCTCGGCGCTGCAGAAGATCCATGCCTATGCGCGCGGAACGCCGATGGAGGCGGCCGAGCGCAACCCGGCCACGGCGCAGATGATGATCGTGAACCCGTTGAGCGGCGGCGGCCTCAGCGGCCTCTTCTCGACGCATCCGACCACCGAGGAGCGCGTGGCGCGCCTTCTGGCGATGGCAGGGCGCTGAGCCTCGGCGGCAGCGGCGCTCAAGTCGTTGCCGCCGCCGCCGATAAGAGGGGCGGAGCCGCCACATGCGCCGAACTGCCCTCACATCGCTTGCCCTGGTCGCTGCCGTGCTCGCCGCCGGCTGCGACATGCTGGGCATCGAGTCGACGGAGAAGCTCGCCGCCGCTCGCGAGGCGGACGGCAAGGCCATCGGCGGCGCCTGCCGCCACGCCGGGCGGGCCATCGAGGACTGCTTCGTCATGTACCGCAAGGCCGACCGAGCCGCGGTCTTCGCTGGCTGGCGCGACATGAACGACTACATGCGCGAGAACAAGATCGAGCCGGTGGCGCCGCAGCTAGCCGCGCAGGCACGGTCCGCCGCCGCCGAGTCGCGCTAGCCGCGCTACGGCTTCACCTCGAACTCGCCGACAACGACCCGCTGGCCGCCCTCGCTGCGGACCCGGATCGTCGTCCGTTCGTCCTTCTGGCCCGCGCTCCCGAAGCGGCTCGACAGCCAGAGCATGAGCCCGGTTCTGGTCGTCAGCACCTGCTGGCGGTGCCCGAAGAACTGCGCCTCGACGCGGTACTTGCCGGGCTTGGCCTCCTTCAGCACGAACTCCTCCGGGCCGTAGCCTCCCGTCGCGTCCCGGGTGATCGCGCCTCCCTGGTACGACAGGCTGCGGCCGTAGTAGACCTCCTCGCCGTTCGGGTCGACGACGTGCAGGTCCACGTCGGTGTTGTCGGCGTCCCAGGCGAGCACGACACGGACGTCGACCGGCAGGTTCCTGACGAGCCTCGGGTCGATCGCCGACACGTCGACGCGACGCCCCTCGCGCCCGCTTCGCTCGATAACGGCGTTCATCTCATGGAGGGCGATGAGCTCGATGTCGGCGAAGCGGCTGCTCCAGGCGCCGGTCGCCACCTGGTGGAGGCGATCCACGGCGCGCTGGTGCTCTCCGGCCTGCGCCCACGCCAGGCCCAGGTCGCGGTGCGACTGCGGCTCGTCCGGCGCCAGCTCGAGCACACGCTCGAAGATCGGCAGCGCCAGCCCGAGCTCGCCCGCCTGCTGCAGGCGGTAGGCCAGCAGTCGCAGGATCTGCCGGTTCTGCAGGTCGAGCTCGGCCAGGTTGGAGAGGGCTTGCAGGCCCTCGGCGCGCAGGCCCTTGGCCAGGAAGAACTCGGCGGCCTCCAGGAAGAAGCCGACGTTGGCCCCGGCGGCGCGCCGCTCGTCGAGGTAGATGCGCTGCCATTGCTGCGGCGGCGCGGCGCGCAGGCGCTGCAGGGTTTCGCTGGCGTTCGCTGCCGGCGTGAGCGCGATGCCGATGCTCGGCGCCGCTCGCCCGTCGGTCGGCGCGGACGACTTCGCGAGCTCCATCGAGCCTGCGTCGCGCCGCCCTGCGAGCGTCGCCGGCGCGACGGGCGAGGGCGCCGTGGGTGAGGCCGCGGCGGCGGGTGCGCCACGGTCGGCGGACAGCGCGGTCTCCGCCGCAAGGCGGTTCTGGCGTCCGCCGCCGTCGATCCCGCGGCGTGATTCCGATGGCCTCGCCGTGTCCCCCAACGCGGCCACGGAGCCCATGGCGATCTTTAACGGCGCCGGCGGCTCGTCCTTGGGGAAGTCGCGGTGCCACCAGGCGACGCGTGCCTCGAAGCGCCGCACCACCCGGGCCAGGCGGGCGGCGTCGCTCTCGGTCTTTCGCTGCACCCGACTTGCCGCGAGCGCGTCGTAGGCAGCGCGCAGCTCAGTCGGCGGCTCGATGCCGTGGGCCACGTAGTCCTCGACGAGCTCGAGCACGAGCAGCGAGGTCTCCCGCGTGGCGAGGCCGAAGCGCTGGCCGATGTCGCGGATGCGCGCCCGGTTGCTGCGCGCCTCGCCCTCGAGCGAGGCGAGCGTCAGCCGGGCCCATTGCAGCGCCGCGAGCTGCGACGGGTTGCGGCCCGCCTCCACGCGGACCGTGCGCCGGCTCGCCTGGCCGGCGCTGTCGCGCAGGCGCACGGTCACCGCCGCCGTGCGACCGGCGAGCCGTCCGGCGAGGACCAGCCGGCCGGAAGCCACGCTCTGCGACTGGACGACGATGTCCACGGCACCGACCGAGTCGATGGCTGCGTGTCCGTCGAGTTCGCTGCCTCGCGTGAGCAGCGCGCTGACCGCAGCCTCCCGCGACATGCTGCCGAGATCGATGCTGCGCCCGCCGGTCGCATCGGCGAGCGCCTGCAGCGCGGCCGGGTCGCTGCTCGCGGCGCTGTTGATCGTGAAGACCGGCACCGGGAAGGCGAGGCGCCACGGGGCGCCGTAGGTTGCGACCCCGTCGGTGAACCAGAGTGCTTCCTCCGACCAGCCGTCGTGCCGCACGGCGCCGAGGTGGCTGGCCCCGTCGTACGAGGTGGACTCGAGGGCCCGGCGCAGCGCGGACCAGTCGCCGCCGCGGACCTCGAAGCGTGCGGACGGGCCGACCGCGTCGGCGACGCGAACCAGGTTGACGCTGACGTTCCCGGCGCGGGAGAAGTAGGCGTCGAGCAGGGCCAGCTCGCGATCGATCCGTCGCTCCGACCCCGACCCCGACGCATCCCACACCAGCTGCACGCGGCGCGGCAAGCGTCGCGGCTCGCGACGGGTCGCGACCGGCAGCTCGACGGTGAAGTAGGTCTGACCGTCGCGTGCCTGCGTGGCGACCGCGACCTCGCCTGCGGCCCCGGGCGAGGAGAGCCGCAGTGGCTCGCGCGGCAGGACGGCATCTCGGGCACTCCAGCGGGCCGTGTAGCCGCCGGCGCGATCGGGCTCGAAGCGAAGGCCGGGCGGGTGGAGACCGAGGAGGGCGGGCGCCTCGACCGCGGCCGGATAGCGCAGCGCCAGTTCGAACTGCGTCACGCGCTCGGCGTAGGCGAGGGGAAGCTGCAGCCGGCCGGTGGCGGACTCGACGATCGTCAGCGCCACGGTTCTCGTCTTCCCCGCCAGCAGCGGGTACACCCGCAGCTCGTAGTTGTTGCCGAGGGTCGTCTGGAGGAGCCCGGGGTCGACGCGCCGCCGCGTGATGTCCTCGAAGATCTGTTGCGCCTGTGCCTTCTGGACGGGCACGGCGTCGCGCAGACGTCCGTCGACATCGAGGGCGAAGCCGCTCACCACCTGCCCGGGTCCCAGCGGAAACTGCAGCTTGCCTTCCAGGGTACGCGCGTTCGGGTTGAAGAAGACCAGCTCGACCCGGGTCTGCGCAACGCCGCCGGAGACCTCCACATCGAGCTTCAGCGACTGCAGGCGGACCGGCTGCTCGGCACCCGCGACCTGCAGCGCCGGTGCCCGCCAGGCGACGAGCGGCGCCTCGAGAGCCGGCGTGGCCCGGTCGCTCGGCTGGGCGCTTGCATCGGCACCGAGCCCGGCTGCGGCAATGATGAAGGAAAGCACGCGGAGGATCGATGGACGCGTCATGTCTTCTGCTCCTGGAGAGCGCACGCGGGCGCGGTGATGCAGCGGTGACACGCGCGGGGCATCGATTCGGGGTGAATTGCCCGGAATCGGAAACGACAAACGTAAAATCCGCGCAGTCGCTCGGTCCCGAATGAACCTCCTCCGCTTCAGTGAGCTCGTCGCCTCCGGCCGGGTGAAAGGCAAGCGCGTCTTCATCCGCGCGGATCTCAACGTTCCGCAGGACGACAGAGGCCGCATCACCGAGGACACCCGGATCCGGGCCTCGCTCCCCTGCATCGAGATGGCGCTCGGCGCGGGCGCCGCGGTGATGGTCACGTCGCACCTCGGCCGTCCCACCGAAGGCGAGCCCAAGCCCGAAGACTCGCTCGCGCCGGTGGCCGAGCGAATCGGCGAGCTGCTTGCGCGCAAGGTGCCGGTACGGACCGGTTGGGTCGAAGGCGTGGACGTGGCGCCGGGCGAGGTGGTGGTGCTGGAGAACTGCCGGCTCAACAAGGGAGAGAAGAAGAACGATCCCGCGCTCGCGAAGAAGATGGCGTCGCTCTGCGACGTCTTCGTCAACGACGCCTTCGGCACCGCCCATCGGGCCGAGGCCTCGACCTACGGGATCGCGGAGCTCGCGCCGGTCGCCTGTGCCGGGCCGCTCCTCGCGGCCGAAGTCGATGCCATCACCCGGGCACTGGCCGCGCCGGCCCGGCCGCTCGTCGCCATCGTCGCGGGCAGCAAGGTCTCGACCAAGCTGGCCATCCTGCAGAGCCTGGCGCGCAAGGTCGACCGGCTGATCGTCGGCGGCGGCATCGCCAACACCTTCCTGCTCGCATCCGGCTTCGGCATCGGCAAGAGCCTCGCCGAGCCGGCTCTGGTGGCGGAGGCGGCGGCGGTGATCGCGACCATGAAGGCACGCGGCGCCGACGTCCCGATCCCGGTCGACGTGGTGACCGCCGCCGAGTTCAAGGCCGATGCCGTCGCCACCGTCAAGCCCGTGGAAGCGGTCGCGGAGGGCGATCTGATCCTCGACATCGGCCCCCGCACGGCCGAGACGCTGGCGGGCATCCTCGCCTCGGCCGGCACCATCGTCTGGAACGGACCGGTCGGCGTGTTCGAGTTCGCGCCCTTCGCGCGCGGCACCGAGGCCATCGCCCGCGCGATCGCCGCCTCGAAGGCGTTCAGCCTCGCCGGCGGGGGCGACACCCTCGCCGCGATCGCCGCGTTCGGCATCGACAAGGACGTCGACTACATCTCGACGGGAGGCGGCGCCTTCCTGGAGATGCTCGAAGGCAAGACCCTGCCGGCCGTCGAGATCCTGGAGCGGCGCGCCCGGAACGCCGCATGAGCGTCTCCGGCAGTCCGCGCGCCACCAAGATCGTCGCCACGCTGGGCCCGTCCTCCAGCACCCCGGAGGTGCTCGAGCGCATCGTCCGGGCGGGGGTCGATGTCGTCCGCCTCAACTTCTCGCACGGCACGGCGCAGGACCACATCGACCGGGCGACGCTCGTGCGCGAGGTGGCGAAGAAGGTCGGCAAGGAGGTGGCGATCATGGCCGACCTGCAGGGTCCGAAGATCCGCGTCGGCAAGATCGAAGGCGGCAAGACCACCCTCGAGCCGGGCTCTCGGCTGGTCCTCGACGCCGCGCTGAACGAGCTCGGCACGAACGAGCGCGTGGGCCTCGACTACAAGGAGTTGCCCCGCGACGTCCGCCCGGGGGACACGCTGCTGCTCAATGACGGGCTGCTCCGCCTGGTCGTCGACGCGGTCCGCGGCGAGGAAGTGCATACCACCGTCATGGTCGGCGGCGTGCTGTCGAACAACAAGGGCATCAACAAGGCCGGCGGCGGCCTCACCGCACCGGCACTCACCGCCAAGGACATGGAGGACATCAAGACGGCGATGTCGTTCCAGTGCGAGTACCTGGCGGTCAGCTTCCCGAAGAGCGCCACCGACATGGAGCTGGCGCGCCAGCTCGCCAACGTCGCCGGCGAGGCCTGGCGCCACAAGCCCCAGCTGATCGCCAAGATCGAGCGAAGCGAGGCCATCCCGGCCCTGGAGTCGATCCTGAAGGCATCTGACGGGATCATGGTGGCCCGCGGCGACCTGGCCATCGAGGTCGGCAACGCCGGCGTTCCCGCGTTGCAGAAGCGGATGATCAAGATGGCCCGCGAGATGGACCGCATCACGATCACCGCGACGCAGATGATGGAGTCGATGATCGTCAACCCGGTGCCGACGCGGGCGGAGGTCAGCGACGTCGCCAACGCCGTCCTCGACGGCACGGACGCTGTGATGCTGTCGGCGGAGACCGCCGCCGGCCGCTACCCGGTCGAGACGGTCGAGATGATGGCTTCGATCTGCGTCGAGGCCGAGCGGGCCGAAGAGATCTCGCTTGACGCCGGGTTCACCAACAAGACGTTCGGACGCATCGACCAGTCGATCGCCATGGCTGCCCTCTTCACGGCGTATCACCTGGGCTGCAAGGCCATCCTGGCGCTCACCGAGTCGGGGTCGACCGCGCTCTGGATGAGCCGGCAGCGGATCCACGTGCCCATCTTCGGCCTGACGTCGCAGATCCGCAGCCAGCGCCGGATGGCCATGTACCGCAACGTCACGCCCCTTCTCATGCCCAACTTCGCCGACCGCGACGAGGCGCTGAAGCACGCCGAGCAGCTCCTGGTGGGCGCCGGCGTCCTCAAGCCGGGCGAGACCTACGCCATCACCTGCGGAGAGCCCATGGGGTATCCCGGTGGGACGAACATGCTGAAGGTGGTCCGGGTCGGCTGATCTCGCCGCCCCCGCGTTCAAGGGGGCAGGTTCGAGAATCCAGCGGGTAATCTCGGGGGCTGGGCACTTTCGCACGGGGTGCCCACCGCAGGGACATGCTGCCCGCCCTAAACTCGGCCGGGCCCTTTTCTGTCCCCCCTCGGGCGCCCGCCACGAGGCTACTCACAGCATGATCACCATGACTTTCCGCCAGCCCCGATCGACTTCATCCGCAGGCCGTGGCACGGCGATGTCCCTCGTCGCGGCGGGGCTGGTGGCTGGTTTGTTGGTCGGTTGCGGCGGCGGGAACAAGGACAAGCCTGCCTCGCAGACGGCGGCCAAGGTCAACAAGGAAGAGATCACGGTCCACCAGATCAACCTGGTGCTCGGGCAGCAGCGGGCGCTGCCGCCGGAGCAGGCCGCCTCCGCCAGCAGCCAAGTGCTGGAACGGCTGATCGACCAGGAACTCGCGCTGCAAAAGGCGGCCGACCAGAAGCTCGACCGCGACCCGCGCGTGATGCAGCAGATCGAGGCCGCCCGCCGCGAGATCATCTCGCGCGCCTATATCGAGAAGATCGGCGAGGGCGCGCCGAAGCCGACGCCGGCCGAGGTCAGCGCCTACTACGAAAAGCATCCGGGGCTCTTCAGCCAGCGGCGCGTCTACAGCCTGCAGGAGGTGGCGATCGACGCCACGCCGGCCCAGGTGGAGGAGCTGAAGAAGGTGCTCGCCGGAGCGAAGACCTTCAACGCCTTCGTCGAGCACCTGAAGGCCAACAACATCAAGTTCCGTGGCGCCGAGGCCGTCCGCGCGGCCGAGCAGCTGCCGCTCGCGAGCGTCGAGCAGTTTGCGGCCATGAAGGATGGGCAGGCGGTCTTCGCCGCGACCCCTACCGGCGCCCGGGTCATTCACCTGGTCGGCTCGCGCACCCAGCCCGTCAGCCTGCAGGCGGCGATCCCCGCGATCGAGCAGTTCCTTTTGAACGAGCGCAAGCGCAAACTGATCGCCGACGACCTGCACGCCCTGAGAACCTCCGCCAAGATCGACTACGTGGGTGATTTCGCGAAGAACAAGCCGCCGGAGCGGCCGGCCCCCAGCAACGACGCGCCGCCGCTGACCTCGATCGCGCCGCCATCGGCGTCGGCCGTGGACGCTGCCCCGCAGATCGAGATCGCTCCGCGGGACGTGGGGCCGGCGTCGATGCCCAGCGACGCAACGCTCGACAAGGGTCTCAAGGGCATGAAGTGACGGCCGCGGCCCCGCTTCAGCTCCGACGACGGACATCGATGATGAATTCCATGCGTTACCTCCTCCAGTTCGCCCTGTTCTTCTGCCTCGTGATGCCGTCGGCGTTCGCGCAGAGCACCGCCAAGACCGAGCCGGTGCTCGGGGTCGGCGACGTCGTCAGGATCACCGTCTACCAGAACCCCGACCTCAGCGTCGAGGCGCGTGTCTCGGAGACGGGGCAGATCAACTTCCCCCTGATCGGTAACGTGGCCGTCAGCGGCCTCACTGTCGCCGCCGCGGAGCAGAAGATCCAGAGGCTTCTTCGCGAGGGCGGCTTCGTGAACCGTCCGCAGGTGACGATCCAGACCGTGCAGATCCGCAGCAGCCAGATCTCCATCCTCGGCCAGGTGAACAAGCCCGGCCGGTTCCCGATCGAGATGGTGGGCAGCAGGGTCTCGGAGATGATTGCCGCGGCCGGCGGCGTGGTTCCCGGGGGAGCCGACATCGTGACCCTGGTCGGCACGCGCAACGGTCAGCCGATCAAGCTCGACATCGACCTGCCGCTGATCCTGCAATCCGGACGTTCCGACCTGGACGTGCCGGTGGCCAACGGCGACATCATCTATGTCGACCGGGCGCCGACGCTCTACATCTATGGCGAGGTGCAACGGCCCGGACAGGTGCGCATGGAGCGTGGCATGACGCTGATGCAGGTGCTGGCCAGCGTCGGCGGACTGAGCGCCCGCGGCACGCAGCGAGGCATCCGTGTGCACCGCAAGGCCGAGGACGGGAGCGTCCAGATCATGGAACTGAAGATGAACGATCGCGTCGAGCGCGACGACATCATCTACGTTCGCGAATCGCTGTTCTAGAGGTGCTGCCGTGGGTCTGAGCCAATATCTTCGAATCGTCTGGGCGCGAAAGTGGCTCGCCCTCGGCGTGTTCATCCTGATCGCTGCAGGGGGCATCACCTATGTCTTGATGCAGCCGCGACAGTACGTCGCCGAGACCTCCCTGATCGTCGACCTGCGCATCGACCCGGCGCTCGGGGCGCTGGCCCCGGCCCTTGCCGCGCCCAGCTACATGGCCACCCAGATCGAGATCCTGCGGAGCGAGCGCGTCGCGTCACGTGCAGTGAAGCTTCTCGGTGTCGAGCGCTCGCCCGTCGCTGTCGCCCAGTGGCGCGAGCAAACCCAGGCCAAGATTCCGCTGGAGCGCTACTACGCCGGTGTGCTGCAGAAGGGCTTGACCGTCGAGCCCGCACGAGGCAGCAACCTCATCAACCTGTGGTTCTCGTCGCCCGATCCGATCTTCGCCCAGGCGGCGGCGAACGCCTTCGCGCAGTCCTACATGGACGTCTCCGTCGATCTACGCGTGGCCCCGGCGCGCCAGTCGGCCACGTTCCTCGAAGAGCAACTGAAGGGGCTGCGCACGACCCTCGAGCAGGCGCAGTCGAGGCTGTCGCAATTCCAGCAGACGAAGGGCATCGTCGTGAGCGACGAGCGCATGGACCAGGAGAACGCCCGCTACAACGCGCTGATGGCGCAGCTGGCGATGGCTCAGGCGGAGCAGGTCGAGACGGAGACCCGGCAGCGCAACACCGGCGCCGAGACCTCGCCGGACGTCCTCTCCAGCGGCGCGGTGCAGAGCCTGAAGTCGCAGCTCGCCTCGGCCCAGACCAAGCTCACCGAGATCAGCAGCATCGTCGGCAGGAACCATCCGAGCCGCCTGCAGCTCGAGGCGCAGATCGGCGAGCTTCGCCAGCAGCTCGCCTCCGAGACGCGCCGGGTGGCCGGCGGGACCTCGACGGTCAATCGCAGCAGCAGCCAGAAGGTGGCCGGTCTGCAGCAACTCGTCGACATGCAGAAGAAGCAGGTCCTCGCCATGCGTGCGGACCGCGACCAGATCGCCGTCTACCTGCGTGACGTCGAGACCGCGCAGCGCGCCTACGACGCGGCGGCGACGCGCCTGAGCACGACCAACATGGAAGGCCAGAACAACCAGGCCAACACCCGCTTGCTGAGCCCGGCCGTGGAGCCGCTCGAGCCTTCCCGCCCGCGGACGATCGTCGGCATCCTCGGCTCGCTGTTCGGGGCCCTGGTGGCGGCGCTCGCCGTGGCGATCGGCCTCGAGTTGCTCAACCGTCGCGTTCGCACGCCTCAGGACCTGCTGGTCACCGCCGGCGTTCCCGTGATCGGCGTCCTGCGCCCGGCGAATTCCAAGCAGCCGGTGTTCAGGCGACTTCTCGTCGCCGGCCCCTCGCCGGGCAATCGCTTGGCGCTGGCGGGGCCCGGGATGCGCCCGTGAAGACCGATGTCTCGATGCTCGGCAGCCAGCCGCGTGCCACGCGCACGCTCGGCGCCATCCTGATCGATGGCGGGCAGTTGACCCCCGAGGACGCCGAGCGCGTCCTGCACTACCAGAAGCAGCAGAACCTCCGCTTCGGCGAAGCGGCCGTGCGGCTGGGCCTCATCAACGAGGCCGACATCCAGTACGCGCTCTCGCGCCAGTTCGCCTACGCGTACCTGCGCAAGACCCCGGGCGAGGCGAGAACGGTCAGCGACGAGCTCGTCGCCGCGTACCAGCCGTTCAGCACCCGCGTCGAGCAGCTGCGCGCGATCCGCAGCCAGCTGATGCTGCGCTGGTTCGACAAGTCCGAGGAGCGCCAGGTGCTGACCATCGTCGGCGCCGAGCGGGGCGAAGGCCGCACGTACCTCGCCGCGAACCTGGCGATCGTGTTCTCCCAGCTGGGCGAGCGGACGCTGCTCGTCGACGGCGACCTGCGCGAGCCCCGCCAGCACTTCCTGTTCTCGCTCGAGAACAAGGTCGGCTTCTCGACGCTGCTGGCCGGTCGCCTGCGCGAGGAGGCGGTCGTGCGCATCCCTGACCTCGGCGGACTGTCGGTGCTGCCGGCGGGCCCGACGCCGCCGAATCCGCTCGAGCTGATCAACCGGCTGAACTTCGACGAGTTCATGATCGGCGTGCGCGGCGCGTACGACGTCGTCATCGTCGACACCCCGGCCATGTGCCTGGGCGAGGACGCGGCGATGATCGCCGTCAAGACGGGCGCGGCGCTCGCGGTGGCCCGATGCGGCGAGACCCACGTCTCGGCCTTCACCGATCTCGTGCAAGGACTCAGCGACGCCGGCGTGGCAGTCGTCGGGTCGGTGCTGAACGAGGTCCCGCTGAAGAAGAAGGCGAAGTGAGCAGCGTTCTCCCGGGTTCGTTCGCCGGTGGCAGCGCCGGGTTCAGCCGCCATGCGGCGTGGCTGATCGCCATCGCCGGCTTCGCGGTCATGTACGTGCCGGTCTACTGGTGGGCCGGCACCACCATCTGGCAGAGCGACGAGCAGGCGCACGGTGCCCTCATCCTCGCCGTGCTGCTGTGGCTCTTCTGGGGCCTTCGCGAGGAAATCGCTGCACTGCCGGATGCTTCAGCACCGGGGTGGGGTTGGCCGCTCTTCGCCTTCGGGCTGTTCCTGTACTTCGTCGGTCGTGTCTCGAGCGTGCTGATGCTCGCGATCGCCTCCCAAGCGTTCGTGGCTGCCGGGGTGCTGCTCCTGATGAAGGGACGCGCGTCGGTTCGCCTGGCGTGGTTCCCGCTCGTCTACTTCGTTTTCATGATCCCGCTGCCCGGCACGCTCGTCGACGCCATCACGGGACCGCTGAAGCACTGGATTTCCGTGCTCGTCGTCGAACTGCTCTACAGCGTCGGCTATCCGATCTCGCGCAACGGCGTGGTCCTGACGATCGGCCAGTACCAGATGCTGGTCGCCGACGCGTGCTCGGGCCTGCATTCGATGTACAGCCTCAGCGCGCTCGGCACGCTCTTCATGTACATCATGCGGCGATCGAGCACGACTCACAACGTGGTCATGCTGCTCAGCATCCTACCGATCGCGTTCCTGGCCAACATGGTGCGGGTGATCGCGCTCGTGCTCATCACCTATCACATGGGCGACGAGGCGGGCCAAGGCTTCCTGCACGGCGCCGCCGGCATGGTCTTGATGCTGGTGGCTCTGGCGTTCTTCTTCGCGCTGGACGCGATCCTCGCCCGCGTTCTGCGCGGCACGGCGCCACGCGCCGCTGCGGCGACAGTGGCCGCCGACGCGGCAGGCACCAAGAGTCTCAGCTAGCGCTTGCTGGAGCGGCCAGTCCGCTCAGCTGCTTACGCACGTTCTCAGGCACCGACGACATCATGTCTGCAGCAAACTTCTCCTGCGTCGCGAACGCCCGCACGGGGTCGGTGTCGATCGACGAAATGCGGAAGAGCAGGCCGTCGGGGATCTGTCCGGTCAGCGCGAGGCGGATCTCGGCAACTCGTTTCAGCCATCGACTGTTGACGACCTGGTCGCCGACAGTCAGCCAATAGGTGACAGGCTCGTGACGTGCGCCCAGGCTCGTCGTCATCCGACGCACCTCGATGCTCCCATAAGGCGTCGGCAGCGCGCCGTCTTGAATTCCGGCGATCCTGAAACCTTGCCCGGGGTAACAAACCTCCGGACGGTGCGCCTGCAGCCCACCGCGCTGATCGTCTCCATAGGCCATCGACAACATGATGCGATAGCCCTGCTTGTTGACGTAGGTGCGCGTGAGCAGCTGGCTGTAGAGCTTGTCGAGCTCTTCCTTCACTTGAGGGTTCACGACCTGGGAGGTCTGCTCGGGCACGAGAACCCAGTCCCCGAAGCCCTTCGGAACCGCCTCCTGCAGGACGATCTTACTTTGGTCCGGCGCCCGCGCCCCAGGGCGAGCGGCCACACTCGCGATGGAGACGATGCTCATCAGACCAGCCAGGAGAAGTGCTGTGCGATTGAGTTTCATGGCGGGAATTCTTGCAGACTTACGGGCGCGGGGTTAATCGCCCCACCAGGCACGCACGTGACGTGTGCACGGCTTCCCCAGTGGCGCTCCCGCGATAATCGGCGCCGACGGACGTGACTGCTGCTGGGAGTCATTGGTTCGGCATTCGACTTGCTCTCGGTGCTCGCCTTGCCCCCTTTCGATGACTGAGAATTTTCGCGCCTACATCGCGATCCTGGTCTTGGTCGTGCCCGCTTTTCTGTTGCTGCGGGTTCCGCTGACAGCCCACTTGATCGCTCCCGCCGACTACCGCCGGCGAGCCCTGCTGTGGCTTCTGATCACGTCGTTCCTCTTTCTGTCCTACAACTTCTGGCTGTTCCTATTGCTGGCGGCGATCTCGATCGTCGTCGCTGCGCGCAAGGATTCGGATCCGCTGGGTCTGTATTTCTTCGTCCTGCTCGCCGCGCCGCCGTTCCAATCGGCTATCTCCGGTTTCGCCGGGATCAATCGCTTTCTGGACCTTGACCACCTGCGGTTATTGAGCCTAGTAGTGCTCTTGCCTGTCTCGCTGAAGTTGCTGACGCGGCCGGACACCCCAGGCCTGTTCAGGCTGCCCACGGACAAGTATGTCTTCGGCTACCTTGCGCTCGTGCTCGCGCTGCAGGCGCCGACCACGACGAGTACGGATGTTCTCCGGATGATTCTCTCGACGGTGATCGACGCCGTGCTCCCCTACTACGCGTTCAGCCGCGGCCTGCCGAACCTGCATCGAATGCGTCACTGCTTCGCGTCCTACGTAGGAATCGGTGTGGTCGTCGCGGTGATCGGCCTTTTCGAGACCACGAAGGGGTGGCTGCTCTATTCGGCGCTGCCGAACTTCCTCGATGTTCGCTGGGGCTACGGCGGCTATATGGCACGGGGCGACTCGCTGCGCGCGTCCGTCAGCACCGGCCACTCGATTGTCCTTGGCTACGTATTGACGGTCGCGCTGGGGTTGAACCTGGCGCTCAGATCGTGGTTCCCGACCAACCGGTCTTGGTGGATCGTCACCCTGCTTTTGTGTGCCGGTATCGGAGCTTCGTTTTCGCGCGGCCCGTGGGTCGGCGCGGCTGCCATGCTGATGGTCGCTTTGCTGATGGGGCCGTCCCCGGTCGCGCGGCTGGGCAAGGTCGGGGCGCTAGCCGTCGTGGTCCTGCCCGCCCTCATGTTCACGCCGTTCGGCCCGAAGATCATTTCTCTCCTCCCATTCGTCGGTGACTACGACGCCGGATCCGTGGACTACCGCCAGCAGCTCTTCAACGTGTCGTGGCAGGTGCTCATGCAGAACCCGATGCTCGGCTCGCCCTACTACATGTACGACGCGGCCATGCAGGAGCTTCGCCAGGGCGAGGGAATCATCGACATGGTCAACACGTACATGGGTATCGCCCTGGCGAGCGGCTTCGTCGGCCTCGTTCTGTTCTGCAGTGTCTTCGGGTCGACGGCCATTCGGATGTTCGCCTATCTTGTGGCCTCGACGGATCGAAGCTCCGAGGACCACGCGGTCGGCCGCGCGCTGCTGGCGACGCTCGCCGGGATTCTGACCACCATCGCGACGGTGGGCAGCGTGAATGCGGTACCGGTCGTGTACTGGTGCGTAGCCGGTGCATGTGCTGCCTATGTGAGGTTCATGCAAGTACAAGGCTCGGCGGTGGAGCATGCGCGACCACACGGCGGAAGCGCTTTCAGGGCGGCCCACCCGTGAACGCCGCTTTCCAGGAAGCGACGCTGCCCGTGCAGCTCGGGGACGACGGCCTGCGTCTCGATGCGAGGGAAGCGAACGCGCTCGGCAGGCTGCTGCAACCCGAGTACGCGGCCGCCCAGCCCTTCCCGCACATCGTCCTCGACCAGTTCCTTCCTCCGTCCCTCGCTGCGCGCATTCTGGAGAACTTCCCCGCCGAACCTCTCGAATCCGACCGCCACTTCAACATCAACTACGGTGGTCACCACAAGCGCCAGATCTCTCCCGAAGACTGCAACAGGTTCAGTCGCGAGGTGTTCCACTTCCTGAACTCGTACCCGGTGATCTCCTTTCTGGAGGGCCTATCGGGAATCGAGGGCCTGCTCTCCGATCCTCACTTCGAAGGCGGCGGGTTCCACGAGATCACGACCGGGGGGAAACTGGGCATCCACGCAGACTTCAGGATTCACGAGAAGCTACATCTGCAACGGCGTCTCAATCTGCTGATCTACTTGAACGAGAGCTGGAGCGCGTCGTGGGGCGGCAGCCTCGAGCTCTGGGACAAGCAGATGCAGCGCTGCGTCAGCGCGATCGCTCCCGTGATGAATCGATGCGTCGTCTTCAACACGGATGCCGATTCCTACCACGGTCATCCGGATCCGCTGCAGACGCCTCCGCATGTGAAGCGCCGCTCGATCGCACTGTACTACTACACCGCGTCTAAGGCCATCTACCGCGAGTTGCCGAACCATTCGACGATGTACCACGCACGCCCTCAGGATTCACTCGCGGTCCGGCGGGAAGCCGCCGCGTTCAGAGCGACGGAGCATTTCAAGGATCTCGCTCCGCCGGTCCTGTTCCGGTTGTTCGAGAAGATCCGCTGGCGCCTCAGCTCTAGAGAAAACAAGCCCTGATGCCTCCGAACACATCGTCGATGCCCCTCGCTCACCGCATCACCCGGCGCCTGCTCGGCGCCAGACGCTATGCCGGCCGGAGCGGGGATTTTCGAGAGAAGGAGGCCTTCGGCCTGATCAATCGTCCGAACTACGCTTACGGCCTCCTTCGCGCTGCGGACACGGCCAAGTTCTTCGGATTGAGCGCAGTGACGGTCTGCGAGTTCGGGGTTGCGACGGGTAACGGCTTGACGAACATGGCCGATGTGGCCGAAGAGGTCACCAAGATCAGCGGCGTTCGCTTCCGCGTCGTCGGTTTCGACACCGGAAGCGGGCTCCTTCCGCCAAGCGGGCCGAAGGACCATCCCGAGCTCTGGTCGTCAGGCGACTTCGCGATGCAGGATCCCGCAGAACTCAGGAAGCGCCTGGCGGGCAGGGCGGAACTCGTCCTCGGAGATATCGCCACCACGATCAGCCCCTTCATCGAGTCGGTGAACCCCGACGCTCCGCTCGGTTTCATTTCCATCGATGTCGACGTCTACTCGGCCACGGTCTCGGCGTTGAAGGGTCTTGGCGGCGCACACGATCGTTACCTGCCCGCGATCAGCATGTACTTCGACGACATCCTGTTCTACTTCGCAAACGAGGCCTGCGGCGAGCTGGCTGCCATCGCCGAGCACAACGTCACTGTCCCCCATCGGCCGATCCATCCTGACCGCAGCTTGCCGGGGTTCCGACCCGACAGCTACGCACCGTGGTATCGCGCCATGTACGTGGCCCACATCCTCGATCACCCGCTGCGGAGTGTCCCCCGACCGCGACAGAGCCTGTCTCTGAACGAGCACCTTTCGTTCGTCGGAGCGCTGCGTTGATGACCGGCGTGCCACGAGAGCACGAGCCCTTGCGCGAGCTCGTCATACGACCGCGGTCTGGATGGATCGCCATCGACTGGCGCGAGCTGTGGGACTCCCGCGAGCTCCTCTATTTCCTGGTGCTTCGCGACGTCAAAGTCCGATACAAGCAGACGGTGCTCGGGGTGGCGTGGGCCGTGCTCCAGCCGCTTTTCGCGATGGTCATCTTCACGGTGATCTTTGGCAAGTTCGCGAAGATCCCGTCGGACGGCTTCCCGTACGCCATCTTCGTGTACGCAGGCCTGATGCCCTGGACGTTTTTCTCGAACAACATATCGCAGGCGAGCCAGAGTCTGCTCAACCAGCAGTCGCTTCTCACGAAGATCTACCTGCCACGACTGTTCATCCCCGCCTCGGCCATCGGCAGCGGGCTCATCGACCTGCTCGTCTCCTTCACGGTGTTCGCCGGGTTGATGCTCTACTACGGCGTGCCGATCCGACCTGGGATCGTGGTGCTTCCACTGCTGGTGCTGTTGACGGCTGCCGCGTCTCTGGGAGTCGGGCTGCTCCTGGCTGCACTGATCGTCACCTACCGCGACTTCCGGTATGTGGTTCCCTTCCTGGTTCAATCGTGGCTTTATGTCAGCCCCGTCATCTACCCCGTGAGCATGGTCCCCCCTGAGTGGCAGGCCTTGCTGGCGTTGAACCCGATGGCGGGGATCATCGACGCCTTCCGTTCGGCTCTTCTGGGCTCACCGTGGAATCACTTGACGCTCCTGATCTCGACCATCTCATCTCTGCTGTTGCTGCTCTACGGCCTGTTCTACTTTCGCAAGACGGAGCGCAGCTTCGCTGACGTGGCGTGAAGTACGTGAGTAGACCTGTACGTGAGTAGACCTGCCATCAAAGTAGAGGGCATCGGCAAGCTCTATCGACTTGAGCATGCCGCGGCGGGATCGCGCACATTTCGCGATCTGCTGACGGACATGGCCAATGCACCGCTACGCCGATTCAGGCAGCTGCGTGGCACCGACGAGTCTCTGGAAGACTTCTGGGCCCTGAAGGACGTCTCGTTCGAGGCCCGCCCGGGGGAGGTGATCGGCATCATCGGCAGGAACGGCGCTGGCAAGAGCACGCTTCTGAAGATCCTCTCGCGGATCGTCGAGCCGACTGAGGGAATGGTGACGATGCGCGGGCGGATCTCCTCGCTTCTGGAGGTCGGGACCGGGTTCCATCCGGAATTGTCGGGGCGCGAGAACATCTATCTGAATGGATCCATCCTGGGGATGAAGAAGAAGGAGATCACCGCGAGGTTCGACGACATCGTCGAGTTCGCCGAGATCTCCAAATTCCTCGACACGCCTGTCAAGCGGTACAGCAGCGGCATGTACGTGCGTCTGGCATTTGCGGTCGCGGCCCACCTCGATCCCGAGATCCTGATCGTCGATGAGGTACTCGCCGTCGGCGACGCCGAGTTCCAGAAGAAGTGCCTTGGGAAGATTCGCGATGTTTCGCTGTCCGGCGAGCGGACCGTGCTGTTCGTGAGTCACAACATGGCCGCCGTGACCACGCTGTGCCAGCGCGTCATCGAATTGAAGTCTGGACAGGTGAACGCCGATGGCGATACGCAGAGCGTGGTCTCCTCCTATTTGTCAGCGAAGAGCTACGTTCATGCGGAAGACGGCGATCTCTCGGCGCATCCCGGACGAGCCGCGGGGCTTCCGGTAATCCTCACCAGCGCTCGCCTGCGAGAGGAGTCGGGAAATCCAGTGAGTGCCATCAAGCCAGGGCAAAGGGTCACCATCGAGCTCTCGCTTTCATCGGCCGAGCCGCTTCGCAACCCCAAGATCAGCATGGCTTTCGAGAATTCGCGCGGCGAGCGAATCTTCGCCATCGCCACCTATTTGTCACCAGATTCGGTTAGCAGGATCACTGCCTCCTCTTGCGTGCGGGCCAAGTTCCAGTTCCCGGCCCTCATTCCGGGCCAGTACTACTTCGAGGTCACCTTAGCCGGGCCCGATGGCAATGTGCTCGACCGGGTCGACGACGCCATCAGGGTCGAAGTCATGCAGGACGACTACCTCGGCTCGACACATCCGTACTTCCCTGAGATGGGTCTCCTGCTCGTGAAGAGCTCATGGTCCGAGCAGAGCGTCGTGGAAGAGGTCTCGTGAGTTCGCGAAGTGGAGCGCAGGGTGTCCGCTGGTCCGTGATGATCCCGGCGTACAACCCGTCGCCCCTTCTGCACGATACGCTCGACAGCATCCAGGCCGCCATGCTTCGGGCTGCGGGGCCTTTCGAAGTGCAGATCATCGATGATGCTTCACCGCACTCTGACGTCGCCGCGTACGTGGCACGCTCCGACATGGAGGTCGGTTACTTCCGGCGCGAAGAGAACGGCGGGCTCGGTGCGGCGTGGAACACCTGCATCTCGCGGGCATCCGGTCGGCTCGTCCACATCCTTCATCAGGACGATCTCGTGCGGCCAGATTTCTATGCGCAGATGGAGTCGCTCGAAGCGGCCTGTCCTGAGGCAGGAATGTTGTTCTGTCGTGCCGGAACGCGCAGCGGCGACGAAGTGAAGCTGACCCAGGCGGAGCAGCCGCATGCCGGCTTCCTTAGGAATTGGCTCGACACCCTCGTCAGGGGACAGCGCGTCTATTGCCCGGCCGTCGTGGTGCGGAAATCGGTGTATGAGGCCGTGGGGGGGTTCGATCCCGCCTTGAAGTTCCTCATTGACTGGGAGATGTGGGTGCGCATCGCCGCGCACGGGCCTGTCGCCTATTGCCCGGAGGTACTTGCCGAGTACCGCGTCCACGGCGAATCCGAGACCGCACGATTGCGGGCTTCCGCCGGCATCACGCGCGACGCCGCCGCCACTCTCGTGCGCATCCGTCGAACCCTGGACAGCGCGGGCAGAGGCGAGCTCGCGGACCACGCGCTCCGCTTCGTCGTGTGGCTGTCGAGCGATGCCTGCCGGAAAGCCCTCGGCGAGAGAGACAGCCGCACGGCACGGGACGAAGCGTTGCACGCGCTCAAGTCGTGGGGCCTGCGCATGCGACCTTGGGAACTGGCGCGGACCGTGCGGCATCTCGCCCATGCGATGCGGAGTTAGCGGGATGCGGCGCTCACGATTGAAGACGCCATGACCTTCCGCCTTCGAGGAGATCGGGTGGACTTCGCAGAAAAGACGAGCGTCGTTCTGGGTGGCCGAGGATTCATCGGATCGCACTTGATCGACTTGCTCCTGCAGCGGGGATCGAAGGTGAAGTGCTTCGATCGGCCGCTCGTTCAACCCGTGCTCGGAGCCGTGGCACGCACCGAAGGGCTGTCCTTCATCGACGGCGATTTCACCAGCAAGTCCGACGTGATGCGAGCAATCGCGGGCTGCGATTACTGCTTCCACCTGGTCTCGACCACTGTTCCGAAGAGCTCCAACGACGATCCGGTGTACGACGTCGAAAGCAATCTGCTGTCGACCGTGAAAATGCTCGAGGACGCCGTCGCGGCAGGTGTGCGCAAGATCATCTTCGCCTCGTCGGGGGGCACGGTCTACGGCATTCCCGAGCGCATCCCCATCGCCGAGCAGCATCCCACGAACCCGGTGTGCTCCTATGGAATCTCGAAGCTCGCCACCGAGAAGTACCTGGAACTGTTCAGGCTGCAGCGTGGGCTCGAGTACGGCGTGGTACGACTTGCAAACCCTTTCGGAGAGAGACAGCGGACCGAGGCCGCTCAAGGTGCGGTCGCGGTTTTCCTCGCGAAGGCGCTGCGCGCCGAGACGATCGAGATCTGGGGCGATGGATCGGTGGTGCGGGACTACATCCACATCAGTGACGTCGTCGAGGCGATGGCCGCACTGGCCTTGCACGAAGGTGGCCCCCGGGTCTTCAACATCGGGTCAGGTACCGGAACATCCATCAATACGCTGCTGGACAAGATCGAGACGGTGCTGGGAAGCAAGGTGCGCCGCAAGTACATGTCGGCACGGCCTTTCGACGTTCCGGTCAATGTCCTGGACATCGAGCTTGCGCAATCTGCGTTGGGGTGGTCGCCCCGGGTGACTTTCGATGAAGGCCTGCAGCGCAGCGCGAGATGGCTGCAGAACGAGTTGAAGCTTTGATGCTCCGGCGCTTGCTCGCCACGTGGCGGACGGAGGGGCCAGCGGGAATCGTCAGGCGCGTCCGGTTTGGCAGGCGGCGCGACGTGGTTGCCTACTACCGCTTCCTCTTGCGGGATGAATCCCGGGCGCAGCCTTCGCCTCCGCCAGGCGTGGCCGCCAACAGCCTCACATGGGTTCTTCCGCCGTTCGAGGCAGGCATTGGCGGTCACCTCAACGCCCTGCGCTTCATCTCGATGCTCGTTGAGCGGGGCTACGACTGCCGCGTCGTGATCGATGTCGGATCCTGGTTCGGCACGGCGGCCGACGTGAGCGCTCGATTGGCTCGCTTCTACGGGCGCATCGATGCGCCGGTGTATGTCGGGGTCGATACCGCTCCCCCGGCATACGCGGTCGTCGCCACGGGGTGGGAGCAGGCCTACACCTCGGGAGGCTGTGCGGCCCACAAGCGCTTCTATTTCGTCCAGGATTTCGAACCCTGGTTCTATCCGCGTGGATCGGAGTACGTCTTCGCCGAACAGACTTATGGCATGGGGCTCGTCGGAATCACAGCCGGGAGCTGGTTGTCCTCGAAACTCGAGGCCGAGTACGGCATGAGCTGCCATCCCCTCGGTTTCTCGTACGACAAGGCCTTGTACACGCCTGTGCAAGGTGCTGCGACCCCGACGAAGCGCGTGTTTTTCTATGCACGACCGAGCACCCAACGACGCGCGTTCGAGCTTGGTATCCTGGCCTTGCACCGCCTCTGCTCTCGCATGCCCGACGTAGAGGTCGTGCTCGCCGGCTCCGATCTCGCACGTGAGCTGATCCCCTTCAAGCACCGCGTGCTCGGCCAGCTTGCGGTCAGGGAGCTGCGCAACGTGTATGTTTCTTGCGATCTCGCGCTCATCCTGTCCATGTCGAACCTGTCGCTGCTGCCATTGGAACTGATGGCGTGCGGCACGCCGGTTGTCAGCAACACGGGTCCCTGGGCCGAGTGGCTGTTGAACCCTGCCAACGCCGTGCTCGCCGATGCGGAGGTAGCGGCCTTGTCCGATGCCATGGAAAGTCTCCTGCGCGACGAAGCCAGGCGGCTCTCCCTGCGAGATGCAGGGCTCTTATTCGCACAGTCCACGTCGTGGCAGCGCGAGGGCCAGGCGATGGCCGCCATCCTCGCCTCCTACGGCTGCCACGCGGCCCGCGCTCCCGATCGAGTCGATGGGCGCGACGCCTTGGTCGCCCGAACTGAAGTGAACTGACCTCAGGAGCGAGGCTAGGCCCGCTCCTCCTCTGTTCTCACTTCTAGCCTCGGCAAGGCTTGCAGGTCCGAGGAGACCCATCGCCATCGAGCGGCCACAGGCAGAACTTCCTGCCCTGGCTCGCCGAGCTTTCCGGTGACCGTTCTCGTCACCGGAGCGCCTTCACACCTGGTAACCGTCGATTACCAGAACGACCACCCAGTTCGATTCAGTAACTACTCCGCACTCAAGGGGGCGGGCCCCACGCCGAACTACGCCTGAGCTTCCCGACGACGCAGGTGCGTTCCAGGCGGGAGACCTTGAATGCAACTCGGCTTCACGGCCATTCAACGAGACCCGCACATGCTTGACAGATCATCCAAAATCCGCCGTATGGAGTTGTGCTTGACGGCAATCACCCTGGCGGTGCTGACGGCGTGCGGTGGAGGTGACGACTCGGCCGACGTGGAGGATCAGGGTCTCGTCGACGGCGAGGAGACGAGCGTGACGCTGTCTGCAGGCGGCCACACCGCTCCTCTCGGTAGAAAGATCAGAGACCCGCACCGACGCGACGGCGGGACCCGTTCCGAGAGGATCCGGGAGCGGGATCCGGTCATGTCCGGGCCCACGGTCCAGGCGCCGACGCGTCCTTCCGTCGTCGAGCCCGTTGCGCCGGTCATCGCACCGCCGGTCGTCGTCCCGGTCGTGGCAGCACCGGCAGTGACCGCGCCGGCCGTGGCAGCGCCGGCAGTGGCAGCGCCGCCGATGGCACCGCCATCAGCCGTAGCCACGCCCGTGGTCGTCGCGCAACCTGTGATTGCCCAACCCCCAGCTCCCGCTCCGGTGTGGGTCACGGTGGCTTCTGAGGGTCAATCGTTCTCTACGTCTGCACCGACAACGGTGCGCTACGGCGCTAACTCGATCTCGACCACCAGGACGGTGAGCGGTCCGGCGATGTGCAGCAACGGCTTCTTCGGTAGCGACCCCATCTTTGGCGTGGCCAAGTCTTGCCAAGTGTTGAGCTCAGCGCCTGCTCCTGCGCCGGCGCCAGTCGCGCCGACGCCGGTCCCTCCTCCCGTGACCGTCGCAGCCGCCCCCGCCGTCCCAACGGCCACGACCTCGCTTCTTCCCAAGGTCGACGTCACGAACCTGCCGGTACCGCAGCCCGGGATTTCGACGCCCTTGTTGAGCCCTCCGGGCGCGATCCCTGCATTGCCTGCTGCTGGCGACTGGGAACACGAAGGAGCCTTCCGGCTGCTCTGCAACTGGTCGAAGATGAGCTTTGACGATCCGATCGTGTACCCCGGTCGGCCCGGTGCCGCGCACCACCACACCTTCTTCGGAAACACGGCGATCGACGCGTTCACCACCACCGAAAACATCAGGAGCAAGGGCAACGCCACGTGCAGAGGGGGCACGGTCAACATGAGCGCCTACTGGGTGCCTTCCATGATCGACACGACGACGAACAGGCCGCTGGCGCCCGTGTCCTTGCTGATCTATTACAAGACCGGGCAGTGGCCGTACATGAACGACAACAGCGTCATGCGGCCGCTGCCCAAGGGCCTGAAGATGATCGCCGGCGACCCCTCGCGCTCGACGCCGGGCCAGGGACAGTTCCAGTGCTTCATGCCGGCCGTCGGGCAAACGCGCAACGGCACGGGCGGCCCATCAATCCCGACGTGCATGCCGGGAGACACCGTCCGTACGCACATCAACTTCCCTCAGTGCTGGGACGGCGTGAACCTCGACAGCCCGGATCACAAGAGCCACATGGCCTTTCCCGAGAACTTCTGGACCGGCAACCCTTACAAGCAGTGGCGCTGCCCGCTGTCGCACCCCGTCGTGCTGCCTTTGATCACCTTCATCGTCGACTACGCGGTCACGGCCGGCGCGGCCACGAACAAGTGGCGCCTGGCGTCAGACTCCTACGACGTCTCCAAGCCGGGCGGCTACTCGCTGCACGCCGACTGGATGAACGGCTGGGACCCGGTGGTCAGCGATCTCTGGGGCATCAAGTGCATGCGCGAGCAACGTGATTGCGGCTCGGCGAACCTTGGCGACGGACGCAGTACCCTCGAGTTCCAGGGCAACTAGCCCGCGCCCCTCGCGTGCCCGGGGGCAGTCCTCCGGGCAGTTCGGCACGCATTTCGCTAGAGGCAAAGGCAGGTCTTTGTCCTCAGGCTTAGCATGCTGACGAAGTGAACACCGAACTCGAACCGAAGGAGCGCGAGGAGAGCGGCGGCCGCTCCCGGCAGCCGATACCGGGCCCCTGCGTCTGCTGATTCGCGTGGGCAGCGCCTTCGTCGTCATCGTCAACTATCGAACCGCTCCGATGGTGGTCGACTGTTTGGCCTCGCTCGCTGCCGAGGCTGCGGCGCTGCGCGGCGGGAAGGCCGTCGTCGTCGACAACGCATCCGCGGATGGATCCGCCTCGATGATCCACGAGGCCATCGTCGCCAACGGTTGGCAGGGCTGGGCGGAAGCGTTCGAGATGCCGGAGAACGGCGGCTTCGCCTACGGCACCAACGCCGGCATCGCGCGTGCGCGTGAGATCGATCCAACGCTGTTCGCGATCGTCGTGCTGAATCCTGACACCCTGGTAAGGCCCGGTGCGATCTCGACCTTGGTCGCCTTCCTGCACGCGAATTCCCGCATCGGCATTGCTGGCGCGTCGATCGAGAGACCGGGTGGCGCAGTCGAGATTTCCGCGCATCGAGACCCGTCTCCGCTGGGCGAGCTCGACTCCGCGGCGCGCCTCGGTCTCATCTCGCGCTGGCTGGGGCGGCGCGTGATTTCGGGCAGCGAGCCACGCCAGTGCGACTGGGTCTCGGGTGCCTGCATGGCCGTTCGCCGCGAGACGCTCGATGCGGCCGGCCCCTTCGACGAGGGGTTCTTCCTCTACTTCGAGGAAGTCGACTTCTGCGCACGAGCCCGGCGGCTCGGCTGGACGTGCTGGTATGTGCCCGGAGCCCGGGTCGTCCATTACGAGGGCGCCTCCACCGGGATCCGTGTTCCGCGACGGCGTCGGCCGGCGTACTGGTTCGATTCGCGGCGGCGGTTCTTCGTCAAGCGCTACGGCATCCGAGGGCTGCTTGCCGCCGACCTGCTGTGGGCGATCGGGCGACTGAGTCTCGTGCTGCGGCGCCTGCTTGGGCTGGGCGGGCGAGCGGGCGCGGGCGAGGAGCCGGAGCGTCTCTCTCGCGATCTTCTCATCGGCGACATGCGCGCCCTGATCACCGGAACGCTGCGCAGGATCCCGCGCGATGCGTAGCGCGGCATGCGCGGACGCGAGTCCGACAAGTCAGGTCGGGATCGTCGTCATCGGCCGCAACGAAGGGGAGCGCCTGCGCGCCTGCCTGGAGTCGGTGCGCGGCCTCGGCTCCATGACGGTTTACGTGGACTCCGGCTCTGTCGACGACAGCCCCGCGCGTGCCGCGCCGCTGTGCGACCTCGTCGTCCGCCTCGATCCGGCCCGCCCGTTCTCGGCAGCGAGGGCCCGCAATGAGGGTTTCGCTGCCTTGCTGGCGGCGCGACCGGCGACGGCCTACGTGCAGTTCCTCGATGGCGACTGCACCTTGCTGCCGGGGTGGCTGGAAGCCGGTCGGCAGACGCTGGATGCCGACGAGCGCCGCGCTGTGGTGGTGGGACCTCTCCAGGAGCGCCGGCCCGACGCCTCGATCTACAACCGCCTGTGTGCGCTGGAGTGGCGGTCGCCTGCAGGCGACATGCGCAACTTCGGCGCGCTGGGCGGGATCATGCTGGTTCGGGCCGCCTCGTTTGCGCATCTGGGGGGCTTCAACGAGCAGGTGATCGCCGGCGAGGACTCGGAGTTCGGAGTCCGAGCGAGCCAGGCAGGCCACACCGTCACCAAGATCGATGTGCCGATGGCCACGCACGACGCCGACATTCACCGCTTCTCGCAATGGTGGCGCCGAGCCGTACGTTCGGGGCACGCAATCGGGCAGCGCTTCAGCCTGAATGGGCGAGGTCCCACCCGCGACTGCGCACGCGAGCGACGGAGCCTGCTCGTCTGGGCCGGGCTCATTCCGCTCACGATCGTTCTGCTCGCGCCATGGACGCGGGGACTCTCGTTGCTGCTCGCGCTGGTATATGTCGTGCTCGGGTATCGGGTGGCGAGCTATCGTCGGCGCCAGGGCGACGATCCGTCGGAAGCCCGGCTCTACGCGCGGTTCGTCGTGCTCGGCAAGTTCGCCGAGGGCCTCGGCCTCTTCCGCTTCTACCTCAATCGCCTCGCAGGTCGCTACTGGATCATCGAATACAAATGAATCGAATCAAGGCCGGCCTGCTCGGAGCCGGCTACATCTTGGAGGCGCACGCTCGCGCGCTCAAGGCTCTCAACGACGTCGACCTGCACGCGGTATGCGATCTGTCGCAGGGTCGCGCACGACAGGCTGCCGCCAGCCACGGCATCGCCAACGTCTACACGTCTCTCGCGGAACTCGTCGGCTCGGATTGCGACGTCGTTCATGTCCTGCTGCCGCCGTTCTTGCACGAAGACGCGGCACGCCAGCTCCTGGATGCCGGCAAGAACGTGTTCATCGAGAAGCCGATGGGACTCGGCTCGTCCCGATGCCTGGCGCTGGCCGAGCTCGCCAAAGGGAAAGGCCTGAAGCTCGGCGTCAATCACAACTTCCTGTTCCTGCCCGCGTACGAGCGGCTGCGCAAGGACCTGGCGGACGGCACGCTCGGCTCGCTCGACCACGTCACGGTCAACTGGCTGTACACCCTCGGTCTGATCCAGTCCGGGCCCTACGACAACTGGATGGTCGGCTCGGAGGGCAACCTGCTCTTCGAACTCGGATCCCACGTCGCGGCCTTCGCCCTCGACCTCCTCGGCGGAATCGATGAACTGAAGGGCCTTGCTTCGCATCCGATCGAGCTGCCGGGCGAGCAGCGCGTGTTCCGGCACTGGAATGCCGTGGGTGCACGTGGGCGGAGCTCGCTGAGCCTCAACCTGTCGGTCGCCCCTGGGCAGTCCGACAGGAGCCTGCACGTGCGCGGCTCGGCCGCCGTGGCGCACCTCGATTTCGAGCGCAATCTGTACTGGCGCGAGGAGGCGCGCAGCAACAGCGCCATGTTCGATCCTCTGCACACTGCGCGTGCGAGTGCCCGTCAGGTGGCGGCCGAGGGCTGGCGCAACGTGCGAGGCTATCTCGGGGCGACGCTCGCACGTCAGCCGCACGATTCCGCGTTCCAGACCAGCATGTCGCGCAGCATCGCGGCCTTCTATGCCGGCTTGTCGAGCCGCCTCGACACCCGGCTCGAGGGCCGCTTCGGTGCCGCGGTCGTCGCTCTCTGCGAACGGATCGCCATCGAATCGGGGGCACAGCCCGCTTCGCCGCCTCGCCCGATCCGGACCCGTGATCTGGCGCCGGTCGCGCCGCCGACGGCGCTTGTCGTCGGCGGCACCGGCTTCATCGGAACCCGGCTCGTGAAGGCGCTCGCCGATCGCGGCGTGGGCGTTCGCGTTCTCTCGCGCGGGCTCGCCTCGGCACGGGTGGCGCTCTCGGGGCTCCCCGCCGAGGTCGTGTCAGGGAGCCACGATGATCCGGCCGTGCTCGCGCGGGCGCTCGAGGGCATCGAGGTGGTCTATCACCTTGCGAAGGCGACCGGCAAGCGTTGGCAGGACTACGTGGTGGGAGACGTCGAGCCGACGCGCGTCCTGGCCGAAGCGTCGCTGGCGCATGGCGTCAGACGGTTCATCTACACCGGCACCATCGACTCGTACGACTCTGCAAGCGCTTCGGCAGTGATCGACGGCGACACGCCCCTGGACGCCCAGATCGAGCGCCGAAACCTGTATGCGCGCTCGAAGGCCGCCTGCGAAGCGCTGTTGCAGAAGATGCAGCGCGAGCGGGGCCTGCCCCTGGTGATCTTCCGACCCGGCATCGTCATCGGCCCGGGAAGCCCCCCGGCGCACTGGGGTGTCGGCATGTTCCATTCCGACACCCGCGCCGAGTATTGGGGCGACGGGACGACCAAGCTGCCCCTCGTGCTCGTGGACGACGTGGCCGAAGCGCTGGCCTTGGCCATGACCACTCCCGGGATCGAGGGCCAAACGTTCCTGCTCACCGATGAGCCGGTCCTGTCCGCCCGCGAATACGTGGCCGAGTACAGCGCGGCCAGCAGGGCGCGCATCGATGCATCGCCGACGCCGATCTGGCGCTTCTTCGCACTCGATGTCGCGAAGGAGGCCGTGAAGCACCTGATCAGGCACCCGAACCGCCGCGTTCCCAGCTACCGCGACTGGGACTGCCGCAGCCATCGCGCCCGCTACGACAGCAGCAAGACGCGCCAGGCGCTGGGCTGGCAGCCGGCAGGGTCGCGCGAGGCCATCGTCGCCAACGGCATCGTCGCTGCGGTCCGGCACCACTTCCGCTGAGTCCGTGTGGCGTCGCCCTGACATGGCAAGCGTGCTGGCAATCACCGAAGTTCTCCTGACGGGCATCGTTCTGATGCTGCTCGTGCCGATGCTGGTTCTGTGCATCCAGGTCGCGGCGGCACGGGCTCGCCATGAAGCGTCCGCGCAAGGAGAACAGATTTCACGACCCCGGCTGGCCGTGCTGATGCCGGCTCACGACGAGGCAGCGGTAATCGCGAGGCCCATCGGTACCGTGCTCGCGCAACTGCAGCCTCGCGATCGCCTCCTCGTGGTTGCCGACAACTGCAGCGACGACACGGCCCGCATCGCCCGGGCACTCGGGGCCGAGGTCGTGGAGCGCAGCGATCCGTCGCGGCGCGGCAAGGGCTTTGCGCTCGACCACGGCGTGCGCCATCTCGCCGCGGACCCCTGCCCGGTCGTGGTCGTGGTCGACGCGGACTGCGACCTGGGCCCGCGTTGCCTGGACCTGCTCGGCAGCGCCTGCGCACGTGACGACGTTCCGGTCCAGGCTCTGTATCTGATGCGTGCACCGGCCGGCGCCGGGCTGAAGACGCGGGTCGCCGAGTTCGCCTGGATCGTTCGCAATCACGTCCGCCCCCTCGGCTCGCATCGTCTCGGCTGGCCCTGCCAGCTCATGGGCACGGGCATGGCTTTCCCGTGGAGCACGCTCGCTTCGGCATCCCTGGCGACCGGGCACATCGTGGAGGACATGAAGCTTGGTCTCGACCTCGCGCTTGCCGGCAGTCCTCCGCAGTTCTGCGGCGGGGCGCTCGTGGTCAGCGAGTTTCCCAAGGAGCAGGCGGCGCTCGCAACGCAGCGCACGCGCTGGGAGCACGGTCACCTGTCGCTGATCGCCGAGTCGGCCGTTCCTCTGCTCAAGGCCGCTTTCAAGGAGGGGCGTCCCGGCCTGGCCGCCCTGGCGCTCGACCTGTGCGTGCCCCCTCTGGCTTCGCTCAGCCTGGTGCTCGCGGCGGTGTGGACGGGCGCTGCGGTCGTGCTCGCTCTCGGCGGCGCGGCCTACCCGCTCGTGGCAGCCTCGCTTGCGCTGATGCTCCTGCTCTGGGCGACGGGAACGGCTTGGTCGCGCTTCGCCAGGCACGTGCTGTCGGCGGCCGACTGGCTGGCCGTCCCGGCCTACATCCTCGCCAAGGTTCCCCTCTATGCGCGCCTGTTCACCGCGAGGCAAGTCGAGTGGGTGCGGACGCGTCGGAACACGGACGGCGATTGAGCGACCGGCAGGCCGGTAGGGGTGGCGCCCCTGGGCTCACCCTCCCTTGCGGATCGCCCCGGCGCGATGCTCGCGGTGACGAGCGATGGCTTCCTGATAGATGCCGAGCATGCGGTCGACCTTCAGCTCCCAGTCGAACTCTCTGCGCACCTTCGCCCGGGCGCAGCGGCCCATCTGCGCACGTCGCGACGGCGAGCCTGCCAGGTCGAGCATGGCCGCCGCAAATCCTTCGATGACGGACTCGCGCGAATTCGGCGCCACGAGGACTCCGCAACTCGGGTCGAGGTAGTCGAGCGGGCCCCCCCAAGCGGTCGCGATCACCGGTTTGGCCATGGACATGGCTTCGAGAACGACGGCACCGCCGCATTCGAGAAGGCTCGGGAGGACGAGACAGTCCGCAGCCGCGAGCCGTGCAGCGCATTCCTGCTGGGCCAGCCAGCCGGTGAAGTGCACCTTGCCGATGTCGGATACCGACGACCCGGCGATTCCCAGCTCCGCAGCAAGCCCTTCGAGGCTGGCGCGCTGCTCGCCGTCGCCAAGGATCCAAACGCGCATCGGGGTCTGCCTGCACGCCTTGGCAAACGCGTGCAGGAGGAGATCGACAGCCTTCCAATCGACCAGCCGCCCCATGAAGATGAAGGTCGTGGTCCCGTCGCGAGCGGCCTTGCTGTCTTCTGCAGCCTCGCCGTTCCACAGGCCGAGGTCGACGCCGTTCTCGACGAGCTCGATCACGTTCGGTGTGACGCCCTTGGGCAAAGCGAGCCGGGTTCGCTCGTTGGCCACGAGCAATGCCGCCGCCTTGCGCTTGCCGGGGAGCATGGCATTGAGGACGGCCGCCGCGGTCCGGCCCAGCCACATCAAAGCGCCTTCGAGGCCGACCCGGTGGCGCGCAAACGCCCGCGGATAGTCCATGCCGCCGTTCATCGGTCCGATCACGACGGGGACATCAAAACCGTGGAGGAGGGAGGGCTCCCGAGGGGACACCGGCATGGGCTGGTGCACGACCGTGACGCCCTGATCCCGGACGAGCTTGCGCACGACGCGCCGCTGCGAGAGCTGAGTCGCAAGGCGAGACAGGAAGCTTGTTGTGACGTAGGCGATGAAGGCCGGCAGCCTCCTGCCGACGCTCCACATGGCCCGGTGCCAGCGGGAGTCTTCGATGTAGACGATCCGCACGTCATTCGAAAACAGCGCGTCGAGCTCGCCGCGCGTGCGCGCGTGCGTGACGAGCCAGACCGGCAGGCCGCGGCGGCGCAAGACGCGAAAGTAGTGCAGGGCCAAGGCAGCCTCGCCGCCGAAGCGCGACGACGCGTGCTCGGCGACGATCGCCACGCGCAGATCTCCGGCCACCTGCTTAGTCCGTATCCTGGCTGCAGCTTGACGACTCTTGCTGCAGGACTCGGGCCGGCACGCCGACAGCCGTCGCACCGGACGGGACGTCGCGCAGGACGACCGCGTTGGCCCCGATCGTCGCGTGATCGCCGATCCGGACGCCACCGAGGATGCGCGCCCCCGCACCGATCTCGACATGGCCGCCGATGATCGGCGTGCCGGCAAGCGAGCTGCGGGTGCCGAGCGTCACCTGCTGGAAGATCAGGCAGTTGGGCCCGATCGTGGTACCCGGATGAATGACGACGCCGTTGGGGTGGGGCAACAGCAAGCCACCACCGATGCGGCAGCCGAGCGGAACCTCGGCTCCCGTGACGGTGCTCCAGAAGCGGTGCCGCAGGATTGCAAGCCCGCGCAGCAGCCAGCGATCGACGCGTGAGCCATGCATGAAGCGCTCGTAGGCCCTAAGACTCGCGATCAACGCTCGCCCGGGATCCCAGGCCCACGCGCGCTTCGCTTCCCTGCTCCAATCCGGATCACGCGCCGATACCGCTGCCGTATCGCGTTCCTGCCGGCGAGCCGTCGCTACTTCGATGGTGTCCGAGATGGTTCGCGTCATCGCTCATCAGGACTTCGACGTGCGGCTGCCGTTCGAAAACGAGGGCCCTTTGTACAGGCCGAGCGCGTCGAGAAGCACGAGCCACAGGAACCCTGCGTCGCGCGCATAGCGAAGCAGGTAGCGTCTCGGGTCGGTGACGACGCGATACAGCCATTCCAAGCCCATCCGACGCATCCACAGCGGCGCGCGCGCGACGACGCCTGCTTCGTAGTCGATCGTGGCACCGACGCCCATGAAGATCCTCACCTGCGGCAATGCGCCGCGGTAGCGGTCAATCCAGATCTCCTGTTTCGGGGCGCCGAGACCGACGATCAGGACGGTAGCTCCACTTCCCTCGATCATGTGCAGCACGGTCTGGATCTCGGCCTCGTCGTTGACGAAGTTCATCGACGGCCCGTGTGCACCGACGCAAATGTCGCGGCCGGTACGGGCATTGATGCGTTCGAGAGCACGCTGAGCGACTCCAGAGGCTGCACCCAGCAGAAAGATCCGCACCGCAGGGTCATCGCAGTGGTGCCGACAGAAGGCGGGCACGATGTCGGAACCGGCAAGCCTCGCGCGGATGCGCCGCCCCATCAGTCGCAAGGCCCAGAACAGGTAGCCGCTGTCGCAGGTCACGAACTCCGCCCGTGAGTACGCCGCCTCGAAATGGCGATCGCGCTGCAGGTAGTAGAGATGATTGGGGTTGAGCGTGAAGAGCGCTCCGCGCTCCAGACGCCCCATCAGCTCGTCCATGGTGAGATCGTCGATCCACGCGTTCAGCAGCGGCTGACGGACACGCGGCGGTCGCGCAGGAGCGGGGCTGGCGACCGTCATCGTCGGTGGCAAGCTCGTCATCTTGAGCGCCCGCCGCCCTTCCTGCTCATGAACTCGGGCGTCGTGTCCTGCGGCAGCACACCAGCCCAGCGCAGCAGGGGCTTGATCGCGTCTTTCACGGGCTGAGGCAGGACCTGCCTGGCCGCGAGATGAAGGCGCCCATGGGTATGCTGAGAATCGTCCATGCGGCGGTTCTCGCCCTCTTCAGCTGGGACATGGGCTTGGCGATCGGTGAGTTCCGACGACTTGATCTCGCTGCGACGGCCCTTGACGGTGACGTAGGTCCTGCGGTCGACGAGCATGCCGGGCATCGTCGGGGCAAGGACGGCCATGGTCGACGTGAAGCCCGCCCTCGCGAGCAGGTTGATGAGGGACGGCTCCGTGAACCAGAAGCTGCTCACGTTGTCGATCGACGCCCAGAGCTTCGCCGCCTTGGTCTCGGCAGCTTCGTCGACGTCATGCTCACCGTACGTGTGCCCTAGAGCCGTCATGCCTTCGAGGTCCACTTCTTCCGTGCCATGCAGGGAGACGAAGGTGTCGATGAGCGTGATGCCGCTGCAGCACTCGTGCATGGCGCGGACGAGTCCCCAGGCATCTCTGGCGGGCAGGTGGTAGAGCAGGCCCGAGCAGATGACGATATCGAAGATGCCATACTTCTGCGCGCTCAGGTTGCGGACGTCGTCGCAGACGAAGCGGAGCCGGTCGAGGTCGTAGGCATCCCGCACGTAGTTACATTTGTCGACGCTCACCTGGCGCCCCTCGATGCCCACCACATCCGCCCCGTGCAGGGCGAACTCGATCGCGTAGTGACCCTCCAGGCATGCCAGGTCGAGGACACGGCAGTCGCGAAGCGGCTTGCCGATCACATCGGCCGCGACCTGCACGAGGCGGCGCAGGCGATGATCGACAGCCGGAGCTCGCGTGTAGCGGCCGTCCGGCAGCCGGATGGACATGGCGGTCCAATCGCCATGGGCCTGGATGAACCGGTCGAGGTCGGGGACGGCACTCATCGCCACAGGTACTGCGCCGAGCAACCGACGGTATTCGCGGAATACGCAAAGCCCACCGCACCCGATACGTCGCGTTTTTCGTGGGAGAGACTGCACGAGGCTGACAGGCCGCGCCAGACGTCGTAGTTCGCGGCGACGTAGGCCCCTTTGACGACGTCCGTCGTCGGCGCACCCGAGATGCTGCCGACGTTGGTGCCGCTGGCCGACGCGAGCTTGGCACGCGAGTAGCGCAGACCGGCATTCGCGCTGACCTTCGCGGTCGCGGCGTAGGTCGCGCCTAGCGCCAGACTGTTCGTGATCTGGTTGTTCTGGTACTGGCCGGTGACCGGCGTCAGGATCGGGCCCGTACCCGTCTGCACGAGGACGTAGGTCGTGAAGGGCGACGTGTTGTAGCCGGCGTCCCGGCTTGCGGTCAGGTTGACGCCGAGCTTGCCTGTGGGACGCCATCCCACCTGCAGGCTACCGGTCAGGCCGGAGAAGTCGGCGTCGCTGCCGAGGCTCGAGTTGGTCTGCTTGGTGTAGCTGATGCGCCCGCTCGTGGAAACCAGACCGGATACCTCGTAGTCCGCGAGGAAGTCGAGGTTCGTGCCCTTCTGCGTGTTCCCCTGGGTCACACCGGTCGCGGTGTTGGAAAAGGCTTGGGGTGCCTCGGTCCGCGTGCCACGCACGCCGACGCCGAGTCGCAGCGGGCCACCAGGACGGTAGTAGAGCGTCACGCCCACCGTCTTGAACGTGGCATCGGACGCCGAGCTCTCCGGGAGGGAATAGTCGGTCTTCGAATAGCCTGCGGAGCCTTCCAGCGTCAGAAGCGATGCGCCGCCATAGCGCAGGCTGGCGTCGATGCTCCTGTTGTTTACCGTGTTGCGACGCTGTTGAGCCGGGCCCGCGTTGACCAGCGGAGACGTGAGGTTGCGGTTCAGCGCGAAATTGATGCCGCCCGAGATGTTGTTGATCGTCTCGAGGGCCGCGCCGGTGCTCAGGTTGTAGCTGACGTTGTTCAGCTCGTCTGCCTTTTGGTACCTGTTCGACGAGACGCTGGCCCGACCGAAGACACGCTGACGACTGATTGGCTGGTCGAAGCCGCCGAGCAGGCTCGTGCTCGAATAGTTGTCGCTGGGCCCGTTGGGGATGCGGAAGACGTTGGAGTCATGCGTGATCGCCTGGCTCACGCCGATGTAGTACGGGTTCGGATCGGTCGGTCCGAAAGTCGACGGCGAGGTCGTCGTCCGAGGGGTGGTCGAGCCGGCGGTCGGTGCCGAAGGAGACGTGGACGGCGTGCTCGAGGGAGCGGTGTCCTGCGCCTGGATCGCGGTGGCCGACAGCCCGAAGAACGCGCCCGCGACGATGGCGACGATGCCGTGTCCCGGCGCAAAAGGGTGGTTCATCGTGGTGTCTCCTCGACTGTCGCTCGTGGTTTCCAGCTCGCAGCCGGCACGCTCAATACGCGTGCCGGTCGAAGAACAGTAGCCGGATGGTGCTGGCGATGATCCGCAGATCGAGCCCCAGCGACCAGTTCCGCAGGTACTGCAGATCGTATTCGACGCGAGTCCGCATCTTCTCGATGGTGTCGGTTTCGCCACGATGGCCGTTCACCTGGGCCCACCCGGTGATCCCGGGCTTGACCTTGTGGCGGACCATGTAGGCCTTGATGATCTGCCGGTACTCCTTGTTGTGCGTCACGGCGTGGGGTCGTGGCCCGACGATGCTCATCGTGCCCTGGAGCACGTTGAAGAACTGCGGCAGCTCGTCGAGCGAGGTGCGGCGCAGGAATGCACCGAAGCGCGTGACGCGCTGGTCGTTGCGGGTCGCCTGACGAACCACGGCTCCGTTGTCCAGGGTCGTCATGGAACGAAACTTGTAGACGATGATCTCGCTGCCGTCGAGGCCATTGCGGCGCTGCTTGAAGATGACCGGCCCGGGAGAGCTGAGCTTGACGCCGATCGCGATCAGCAGCATCAGCGGCGAGATCAGGACGACGATGAGCGAGGCGAGCACGACATCGCTGACCCGCTTCACGAGCCGATTGGTGCCGGTGAACGGCGTCTCGCAGATGCCCACGATGGGCACCCCGTTCATGTCCTGCAGCCGCCCCTGGATGATGCTGATGCCGAACACGTCGGGCACGAAGAAGAGCGACGCAGTCGTGCCTTGCAGCTGCTCGAGCAGCTCGACGATGCGTGGCTGCGAGCCGAGCGGCAAGGTGATGTAGACCTCGCGGATGCCCTTGTCCGCGACGTATTCGGCGACCTCGCCGAGCGTCCCCAGCACCTGCGTCTTGGTCTCCACCTCGATCCGCCCGTCGCTGCGATCGTCGAAGTAGCCCACGAAGTCGACGCCGAAGCTACGGTCCGCCTCCAGCGCCTTGGCGACCTTGGCGCCCAGCGAGCTCGCGCCGACGACCACCGCCCTGCGGCGGGACTTCGGCCTGGCTGCATGGCGCTGCAGGACGACCTTGCCGAGCCCGTTGGCGAGCCACTGCAGGACAGGCGTCAGCACGCCCCAGGTCAGGAGCACATCGTTCTCGAAGTAGTGCAGGCTGCGCGTCGCGTAGCCGCACAGGGCCAGGATCGAGAGCAGGATGACCCAGGACGAGCCGATGTCGACGGCTGCGCCGAGGAGGCTGTCGCGAAACCGGTTGCGGCCGGGAAAGGTGAGGGCGAGGACGAGCAGGCAGAGCGTGAGCGCGGGTCGATCCATGCGCTCCCCGTACGCCAGCGTGACGCAGACGAAGGTCAGCACCGTGATCCCGGGCTCGAGCAGCGCCGCGACGAGCGTCGTCACGGACTGGGGCGCGCTGAAGAAGGTTCGCTTGTGCGGGTCGTCGAACATCAACTGGGGGAAAAAGGTAAGTCGATGATCGTCAGATCGACGGAGGCAGGCGGGTCAACCTGTCTTCCGAAGGTGTCTTGGCCTCCGCATGAACCTGATGACTGGGCGACCCCGGCAAGCCCGATCGGCGACCTTCGACGTCTCGGAACCGTTACACGACGTGTTCCTGGGCTCGCCGACCCCGGCCGAAGAGACCCAGGCGCTGTGCCTCCAGGGCAGCTTCCGCGCGCGAGCTCACGTTGAGCTTGCGATAGATCTGCTTCACGTAGTCGGAGATCGTGTGCCGCGACAGCTCGAGCTGCACCGCGATCTCGGGCAGCGTGTACCCCTTCGCGACGCGCAGGAGAACCTCGTTCTCGCGGTCGGTGAGCGACACGTGCGGGATGTTCTTGGGCCGCCCGCGCTGCGACGACCGCGAGGCGAAATGCGCCATGACGCGCCGGGCAATCGCCGGCGACAGCGGCGGTTCCCCCTGGCTCATGCGCCGGAACTGGTCGACGATGACTGCCGCTGCCTGGTCCTTGAGCAGGTAGCCGAAGGCGCCGGCCTGCAGGGCGGGAAACAGGTGGTCGTCGTCGTCGTGGATGGTGACGACCACCGCTTGCGCCTGCGGCTGCGCTTCGCGGAGCGCGGCAACGACGTCGACGCCGGAGCCGTCCGGCAGGCCGAGGTCGATGAGCGCGATGTTGACCGGAACCTTGGCGATGATCGCGAGCGCCGCGTTGACCCGGGCAGCGTCGTGGACGACGGCGTCCGGGAAGACCTGAGCGATCTGCACCTTGAGCCAGGCGCTGGCTTCCGGGATGTCTTCCAACAGCAAGATGTTCATCGCGACCCTCCTCATGCTCCAACGCGCTGCTTCGCGGGGCGGCAGACGGAACTGTCCGAAGAAAACCAGTGGCAACTTGCATGCCACAGCATCTCCGACCGCCTGGGACTCTGGTGGAGACCAGAATCAGCGCACGTCGCATCCTAGCAAGGCACGGGTCGCCGTTGGGCGACCCTAGAGGGGCACCGTGAGCGAAATCACGACCCCCGAACCGGGCCTGGATTCGACTAGGCACTGGCCGTCGATCTTCTTCGCCCGACGCTTCATCGTCGACATCCCCTGGCCTCGTTGCAGGTCGGACGAGATGCCGCTGCCGTTGTCGCGCACCGTCACGTGGAGGGTCCGTCCGGCGACCCGGCAACGGACCTCGCATCGGGTGGCTCCGCTGTGTTTGATGACGTTGCTGACGGACTCCCGGAGGATGCGCGTCACCTGCATGAAGACGCGTGCCGACAGGGTGTCGGCGATCGCTTCCTCGGGGTTCGACCAGAGTGCCTTGATCTTGGCCTCGCCGAGCCGGGTCATGATCTCGGCCCGCCAGTCGGCGAGCGCTTCGTCGAGACGGACGGCCTTGCCTGCCAGCCCGCGAACGGAGAGGCGCATCTCCTCTAGGGCCTCGCGGGCGAGCTGGGGAATCCGCGACGGGTCGCTGGTGTGCACGATGGTCAGCAGCTTGGCGCCGAGGTCGTCGTGCAGATCCGAGGCGATCCGCTTGCGCTCCTGTTCGGTGAACTGCTCGACGCGCTGGGCAGTGAGCTGTTCGACGCGCGCGGCGGTCGATTCCTCGATGCGCGTCTCGAGGTGCTGCAGCTGGGCCGCAAGCCGGTTCCGGTCGACCACCGTCTCTCGCAAGGCACGGGCGAACATCAGAAACAGGCGGCTTCCCACATAGATGAGCAGGATCGGCATCACCCACTCGCCGATCGAGTACGGAACGGGCTCGACGGCACCCCATTGCACGCCGAGCTCGAAGAGGAGGGTCGCGAGGCCGAAGGCGATGGTGAGCGCCATGGGACCGAGGTCGTGCGGACGCTGGCGCCGCGTCACGATCAGGTAGATCGCCATCACGCAGGCGAGCTCCAGGGACAGGAGCACGTACCAGACGTTGGCCACCAGGAAGAGCCGGTCCGGTCCGGCCAGGACGAGTGACAGCGGCAGAGCCACCCACTGCACCGCAATCAGGTTCTCGATGCTTCGTGAGCGCAAACCGGCGAAGCTCAGGAAGAACTGCACGGCGCAGGCGAGAAGAAGCGCCCATGCCGAACAGAACATGAACTCGGTGACGCTGTTCTGCCACGGCAGGTCAACCGACCACAGCGCCAGGGACATGGCTGCCCAGCCGAGGCAAAGCCACCCGAAGTACGAGAAATAGACTTCGCGCGGGTGCAGCCAGCCGACGGCCACCATCAGGCAACCCAGGCCGATGAGGAGCAGGCTGCTGCCGCGCAGCCAGGTCGGCTCCCAGAAGAGCCGTCCTGCATGCGCGGTCGCGAGCGACGACTGCAGCCCGAGCTCGATCGCGGAAAGTCCGCCCGATCGACGCAGCGATCCCACGCGTTCGAGAGGATGGCCCTGCACGCGCAGGTCGAGGACGTTGCCTTGGGCATTGAGCAGCGCAGGCGGCAGCGCGATCACCTGAGCGCGGCCGCAGTTGCGGGTGACCGGCTCCTGCATCCTCCCGCCGCTGTAGATGAGGCTGCCGTTCAGGAACACCTGTGCGTTCGTGCAGGCGCGCTCGATGTAGAGCGCCAGGAGCTCGCCCGGCAACGTGGTCTCGGCGAACCTGAAGCTTGTCCGGTACCAAATGCTGCCTTCGTGCAGCGGGTGGGTCAGGAACCAGTAGTCGGGAAGCGATACGCGACGCACAGGGGCGCCGGCGGGGAAGGCTTGCCCGGTGCCGGCTGCGACGAGTGCCGAGTCGATGCGAGGCGCGGGTGCGGTCGCCGGCTGCGAACCGGACGTCGAGATCATCGCCAGCATGGCGAGGATCGCGAGCAGCACGAGCCCGGTCACCCGACGGGTCGCACGACGGAAGCGGGAGCTCACATGCATGAAGATCGATTCTGCCGTGGCCCCTCCGCTCGCAGACGAGTGTGGCGCCGCCGCCCCCCGCGCCGGCGAAATATGGACGAAGAAAAGCCCGGACCGGCCGGGTGGCCGGCCGCCGGGCTCGCCGTAAGGTCTTGCTTAGGCCGAGCGCTGCTTGCGGCGACGGGCGATGAAGCCGATGGCGCCCAGACCTGCCATCATCAGCGCGTAGGTCTCGGGCTCAGGGATCGGGGTGGTCGAGAACTGAGTTGTCTCGAATGCGTCGATGCTGCTCGCGAACGTCGCCGACGTGATCATCGTGCCGGCGGAGGCGACGAACTGGACGTACTGGTTGAAGCTCTGATCCCCGTTCTGGACCGGAAATCCCAGCGACGCCGTCGTGAAGACGTAGTCAACGCTGAGGTTGTCGCGAAGCGTCAGCGAGTTGTAGGTGTCCGGTGAACCCCACAGCAAGCTGAGGTAGGACGTGCCACCCACGAACGTCATCACCGCAGGGCTGGTGCTGCTGGGACCGGCCGCGAGGAACGGAACGCCCGGCAGAACGTCGTCGGCGAACTGCATGTCCGTCGCGTAGATCGTGCCGCCCACGATGGTGGCCACAGGCGTCGCCAGCGGGCCAAGCGCGCAGTTGTTGCCGGCTGGCGCAGACACGCAGGGCTGTCCGAAGGTCTCTGTCGTGAGCGGGATCAGGGGACCGCCCGGGCCCGCGGCAAGCGAGCCGGTGACGACGGCCTGCGCGCTGAACGACGCGGCGAGAGCCGCTGAAGCGAGTACTGTTCCTACGAGTTTCATAATCTTCCTTAAAAGGTGACGACGCAGTTCCCTGGGATCAAGACGACGCTCGCCCCTTCGAGTGATGTATTGGAGCCGGTGTTACGGTACTTCCCAACCCCGTGATCGAGGGGTCTCTTGTAGGAAAGGACGAAGCGAGGGCTAATGTCCCTCACCTCTTGACAACATCTACTGACGTGACTTCCGCCCCGCCTGTTTCAATTTACGAGATCCAGCGCGCGGCGACGCGTCTACAGGGCGACGTCCTCGAGACCCCGTGCCTGCCCTCGCGGACGCTCTCCGAGATCTGCGGCTGCGACATCTTCCTGAAGTTCGAGAACCTGCAGTTCACGGCTTCCTTCAAGGAACGAGGCGCGTTGAACCGAATGGCCCAGCTGACGCCGGCGGAGCGCACGGCGGGTGTCCTGGCGATCTCCGCCGGCAACCACGCCCAGGCCGTGGCGTACCACGCGCAGCGGATGGGCATCGCCGCGACCATCGTCATGCCGCGTTTCGCGTCGTCGTTGAAGGTCGAGAACACGCGGGGCTTCGGTGCCGAGGTGGTCCTTCAGGGCGATACGTTCGAGGATGCACGTGTGACTGGCCTTGAGCTGGCCGCGAAGCGTGGACTTACCTTGGTACACCCCTTCGACGACCCGGCCGTCATCGCCGGCCAAGGCACGGTGGCGCTCGAGATGCTCAGCCAGCAACCGACGCTCGAGGTGCTGGTGGTGCCGATCGGCGGCGGCGGGCTCATCGCCGGCATGGCGACGGCGGCCCGGGCCCTGCGGCCGGACATCGGCCTGGTGGGCGTCCAGGCAGAGCGGTTCCCTGCTGCCTGGAATGCGCTGCACGGCGAGCGACGCGAGAGCCGGCAGGCGACCATCGCCGATGGCATCGGCGTCAAGTCCACCGGCGAGCTGACGCTGCCCATCATCCGCGACCTCGTGGACGACGTCCTCCTGGTCTCCGAGGAAGACGTGGAAACCGCCATCCTGATGCTCCTGGAGATCGAGAAGACCGTGGTCGAAGGAGCGGGAGCGGTCGGATTGGCGGCCGTCCTCAACGACCGGCAGCGGTTTGCCGGACGCAAGGTCGGCCTGGTCCTTTGCGGCGGCAACATCGAGCCGCTGGTGCTCGCCGAGATCATCGAGCGCGGGATGGTGCGCTCCGGGCGGCTGGCACGCCTGCGCATCGACATTCGCGACGTGCCCGGCGCCCTGGCGGAGGTGGCGAGGCTCCTGGCCGGCCTGGGTGCCAACATCGACGAGGTGCAGCACCAGCGGGCGTTCAGCTCGCTGTCGGTGGAACGGGTCCAGATCGAGGTCGTCGTGCGGACGCGCGGCGTCGCCCACGTGCAGAGCATCCTGGAGGCGCTGCGCCAGGAGGGTTACGACGCCGAGCGGATCGGCTGAATGCTTGACAACTAAACGATCGGCGGCTAATGTGGCCCGTACGCAACATGGGACGGGCAGCTTGAAGATCGCGGTACTCGGCGGAGGCAACGGCTCGCTGGCCGCCGCCGCGGATCTGGCCGAGGCCGGTCACGAGGTGCGGCTGTGGCGGCGCGACCGGGCGGGCTTGCAGAGCCTGCTCGACGCCGGCGGGATCACCTTGAAGGACGCCGACGGGGTGCGGCGGGTCCCGCTCGCCGCAGCGACGCCCGATATCGCCAGTGCCGTGCGCGGAGCGGAGCTCGTGCTGGTCCCCAACCCCGCGACCGCGCAGGCCGACATCGCCGGGCTGCTGGCGCCCCACCTCGAGGATGGCCAGGTCGTGTTCCTGCCGCCCGGCACCTTCGGCAGCTTCGTCATGTCGCGTCAGGTCCGGGCGCACGGCAGCCGCGCCGAGGTGGCGTGGGCCGAGACCGGAACGCTGCCGTACCTGGCCCGCAAGCACGGCGAAGCCGAGATCAACGTCACCGTCCGCGCGGTCCGCCTGCCGACGGGCGTCTTTCCGCTCCGTCGTGCGGATCACGCGCTGGCGGTGATCCGCCGCGCCTATTTGAGCGTGCACGGCTGCGGCGATGCGCTGTCCGGCGCGCTGATGAACGCCGGTCCGGTCATCCACCCGCCGCTGATGGTCCTGAACGCCGCGCCGCTGCAGCATTTCGAGCGCTGGGACATCCACGACGAAGGCACGCAGCCGGCGGTTCGCGCGGTGACCGGCGCCCTTGACGCGGAGCGCATCGCGGTTCGTGAAGCCCTCGGCTTTCCGGCGCCGCACTACCCCCTGTCGGACCACTACGAGAACGACCGGTGGATGTATGGCGACGCGCACAAGCAGCTCGTCAAGTCGGGCGACTGGCGCGAGCACATCGACCTGGTGACGCACCGCTACGTCACCGAGGACATCGAGCTCGGCCTGTCGTTCCTGGCGTCCGTCGCGCGCTGGTCCGGCGTCGAGGCGCCGGTCGCGCACGGCCTGCTCGCCGTCGCCGGCGCATTCGTCGGCCGCGATCTGATCCGCGGGCCGCGCACGCTCGACGCTCTGGGCTTGGCCGGTCTCGACCGGGCCGCGCTGGCCGGGCTGCTCACGGAAGGCGAGTAGGGCGTGGCCCGATTCGTCGCCGTCGGCGCGGGACGCATGGGCCGGGGCATCGCCATCGCATTCGCCTACGCCGGGCACCGCGTGGCCGTGCTCGACCTGCGCGAGCGCCCCGCCGGTGCCTGGGCGACGCTGCGCGCCGACGCCGAAGCCGAGGTCCGCGCCAGCCTCGATGCCCTGGCGCAGCTCGGCGCCATCCGTGCCGACCAGGTCGACGCCATCGCCGCGCGTGTCGACTACGCGGAGGCCGCCCGAGCGCCCGCCGTGCTCGCCGCTGCCGAGCTCGTGTTCGAAGGCGTGACCGAGACGCTGGACGCCAAGCGCGAGGCTCTTGCGCAGATCGGCCGCCACTGCAGCGCCAGCGCAATCCTCGCGTCGACCACCAGCAGCATCCCCGTGACCTCGCTGGCCGCGTTCGTTCCCGAGCCGAGCCGTTTCCTGAACGTGCACTGGCTCAACCCGGCGTACCTGATCCCGGTCGTCGAGCTGAGCGTCCACGCTGGCACGGATGCTGCTGTCGTCGAGCGCTGCAAGGCGCTGATGGCGTCGATCGGCAAGGTGCCGGTGGTCTGCGGGCCGGCCCCCGGCTACATCGTGCCCCGGCTGCAGGCACTGGTGATGAACGAGGCGGCACGGATGATCGAGGAAGGCGCCGCCACGGCGGAAGAGATCGACAAGGCGACCCGGTTCGGCATGGGCCTGCGCTTCGCCGCGATCGGCGTGGTCGAGTTCATCGACTTCGGCGGCAGCGACATCCTCCATCACGCCAGCCGCGAGATGGCGGCCTCGCTCGACGCCGGCCGCTACCGCGCCCCCGACATCGTCGGCCGCATGGTCGACAGCGGCCGCCTGGGGGTGAAGACCGGCGCGGGCTTCTACGACTATGCGGGGCGCGACATCGCGGCCTATCGTGGCGACGTCCTCGCGCGCACCCTGGCCCAGCTCGAGCGCGCCGGCCTCTGGCGCCCGGCGTCGGATCACACATTGCCCTGAAGGAGAGCCCGTGTCACCACTCAAGCGTTCGTTCCTCCGCCTCGCGTGCATCGCCGCGCTGGCCGGCCCGCTGGCCGCCGAGGCCCAGGAGATCACCCTCAAGGCCGTCAACGCGTTCACCGAGGGCACCTACTTCGCGCGCAACTTCGAGCGCTTCGTCAAGAAGGTGAACGACGAAGGCAAGGGGCTGGTGCAGATCAACTACATCGGCGGGCCGAAGGCGATCCCGACCTTCGAGCAGGGCAATGCGCTGCGCAGCGGCGTCGTCGATCTCGCCAACAGCACGACCTCGTTCACGGCCGGCATCATTCCCGAAGGCCTCGCGTTCAACTACACGAACAAGACGATGGCCGAGATGCGAAAGGACGGCTCGCTCGAGTACCTCAACAAGCTGTTCCTGGACAAGGGCCTCTACTACTTCGCGCGCACCGGCGAAGGCATCCAGTACTACATCTACTCGAACAAGAAGATCGAGACGGCCGACCTCACCGGCCTCAAGCTGCGCATCGCGCCGATCTACCGCGACTTCTTCCAGAAGCTCGGCGCCAGCGTGGTGCAGATCGCTCCGGGCGAGGTCTACACCGCGCTCGAGCGCGGCGTGGTCGACGGCTACGGCTGGCCGCTCCTCGGCATCTTCGACCTCGGCTGGCACGAGAAGACGAAGTACCGGCTCGAGCCGGGCTTCTACGCCATCGAGCTCGGCGTCATGTTCAGTGCGAACACGTGGAAGAAGCTGACGCCGGCGCAGCGCGAGTTCCTCGAGAAGCAGGGCGCCTGGCTCGAGAGCCTGAACACCGACATGGCCAACAAGGACGCGCCGGCGGAGATCAAGAAGCAGCAGGACGCCGGCATCCAGGTCGTCAAGCTGCCGCCCGACCAGGCCAGGATCCTGGTCAAGACCGCGAACGACGCGGCGTGGGACGCGATCGTCAAGGCGAGCCCGCAGCACGGCCCGAAGCTGCGCGAGATGCTCGCGCCGAAGTAGAGCCCGTCGAGGCAAGCCGGCGCACGCGCCGGTGCCCCGCCGCTGCCCTCGATGGCATCGCTCTCCGCCGCCTTCGGCCGCCTCTACCAGGCGCTGGCTCTCGCCGCCTGCGTGTTCCTCTTCGCCATGATGGTCGTGATCTGCGGCGACGTGTTCCTGCGCAACGTGCCGCTGATCCGCACCCTGCGCGGCTTCCCGGCGACCAACGACCTCTCCGAGGCCTTCCTCTACCTCATCACGCTGCTGTCGTCCCCCTGGCTGCTGCGCAAGGGGCAGCACATCCGCGTCGACGTGCTGCTGCGGGCGATTCCCAAACGCTGGGCCTGGTACTGCGAGTGGGCGGTCGACGTGCTGGGCCTCGTCTGCTGCCTCGTCCTCATGTGGTACGGCTTTGCCGCCACGCTCGACGCGTACCGGTCGGGCGAGATGTTCATCAAGGCCCTGGCGACGCCCGCCTGGTGGTGGCTCGTGTTCCTGCCTTTGACGTTCGGGCTGCTCGCGGTCGAGTTCGTGTTCCGCATGCTGGCGCTCGGCGCCGGCGAGCGCGGCCCGCGCAGCGAAGCGGTGTCGGCGGCGTGAGCCCGGTGCGGCGGTCGACGGCGAGGCGGCGATGAGCTGGCAGGCTGCCTCGTGGCTCCTCCTCGGCGGCTCGACCGTCCTCCTCTTCCTCGGCCTGCCGGTGGCCTTCTCGTTCCTCGTCATCAACGTCGTCGGCGCCTTCCTGATCCTGGGCGGCGAGAACGGCATCGCGCAGATGGTGCGTAACTGCGTCGGCTCGGTGGCCAACTTCTCACTGACGCCGATCCCGCTGTTCGTGCTGATGGGCGAGGTGCTGTTCCACACCGGCCTCGCCGTGAAGGTGATCGACGGCATCGAGCGCCTGATCCGCAACGTGCCCGGACGGCTGGCGGTGGTCGCAGTCGTCGCCGGCACCATCTTCTCGGCGATTTCAGGCTCGACCATCGCGACGACGGCGATGCTCGGCAGCCTGATGGTCCCCCTGATGCTCTCGCGCGGCTACCACCCGACCATGGCGACGGGCCCGGTGATGGCCATCGGCGCCGTCGACATGCTCATCCCGCCGTCGGCGCTCACGGTGCTGCTCGGCAGCCTTTCCGGCATCTCGATCAGCAAGCTGCTCATCGGCGGCATCGTGCCCGGCCTGATCCTGTCGGTCGTCTTCGTCGCCTACATCGTCATCCGGGTGCGCCTGCAGCCTTCGCTGGCGCCGAGCACGTCGTTTGTCGAGTACCACGGCTGGCAGAAGCTGAAGCCGCTCTTCCAGTACGTGCTGCCCCTGGTCTCGATCTTCGTGGTCGTCGTCGGGGTCATGGTCGCCGGCATTGCCACGCCGACGGAGTCGGCGGCGATCGGCGCCGCCGCGACGATGTTGCTGGCACTGCTTTACCGGGCCCTGTCGCTGAAGAGTCTGGTCGCCGCCATCCAGGGCACGGTCGTGGTGTCGGGGATGATCCTCTTCATCATCGTCGGCGCGACGACCTTCGCGCAGGTGCTCTCGTTCTCGGGCGTGAGCAACGGCATCGTGCAGCTGATCACCGGCCAGAACCTCTCGCCGATGGCCGTCGTCGCCGGGATGCTGGCGATCCTGATCGTGCTCGGCATCTTCGTCGACCAGGTCAGCATGATGCTCATCACGCTGCCGATCTTCATGCCGATCGTGCAGCAGCTCGGCATCGACCCGGTCTGGTTCGGGATCATGTTCCTCATCTGCATGCAGCTCGGCCTGCTCCTGCCGCCGCACGGGCTGCTGCTGATGACGATGCGCGGCGTCGCGCCGCCGGAGGTGACCATGGGCCACATCTTCCAGGCCGTCGTTCCGTACCTGCTGTTCAGCTTCGCCGTGCTCGCGCTCGTGTTCGTGCTGCCCGGCACGGCGACCTGGCTGCCGGGGCTGCTGAAGTAGCCGGGGGGTTCCGCATGGCCGGCCTGCGCGATCGCCTCGTCTTCGATGCCGAAGGCGGCACGGTGCGGGACGGGGCGCGACGCTACGTGCTCATGCGCCCGGATGTCCTGATGGGAGCGTTTGCCCGGCTGGAGCCGAAGGCGCGGAGCATGGCTCTCGACGCGTTCGCGGCATCCGCCGAAGAGCACGGCGGCGACAGCCTCGCGGCGTACTTCGCCAGCGTCGGCGGCGACGCCTCGGCACTGCTCGACGCGACCGCCGCCGCGGCCGCCGACCTCGGCTGGGGCCGGTGGTCGTTCCGCCGGGACGGCGACGGGCTCCGGCTGACGGTGACGGGAAGCCCCTTCGCGCACGGCTTCGTCGCAGCGGCTGCGGATGGGCCGGCCGAGCCCGTGTGCACGCCGATCCGCGGATTGCTGGCCGCTGCGGCGCGGCTGGTTCTGGCTTCGCGGGCGTCGCCCGGCACGGCTGGCGCGCCGGCCGCGCCGGCCGCGCTTGGTGCCGCGGCGGCCGACCGCGTCGACACCGAGGAGCTTGCCTGCAGCGCTTGCGGCCACCCGTGCTGCGAGTTCATCGCCCGTCGTCGCGCGCACCGCGCCTGAGGATCCCGCCGTGACCACCCTCGATGCACCTTCGCTCGCGGCCCTGGTGGAGCCCGACCAGGTGCATCGCGACGTCTACACCGATCCCGCCGTGTTCGCGCTCGAGATGAAGCGCCTGTGGCAACGCAGCTGGCTCTTCGTCGGCCACGCCAGCCAGGTGCCGGAGCCGGGCGACTTCGTCACGACCAGCCTCGCCGGCCAACCGGTGATCATGGTGCGGCACGGCGACGCCTCGATCCGCGTCCTCTTCAACCGCTGCGCGCACAAGGGCACGCGCATCGCCAGTCAGCCGAGCGGCAACACCGGCCGCACCTTCCGCTGTCCGTACCACGCCTGGACCTATCGCACCGACGGCTCGCCGCTCGGCCGGCCCTTGCCAGGGGGCTACGAGGGCACCCGGGTGAGCACGTGCGCGGCCGGCGAGGGCCTGGCCCGCGCCGGCGCCGTCGAGACCTACCGGGGCTTCGTCTTCGCCCGCCTCGCGCCGCAGGGCGTCGGCCTGCGCGACTCCGCCGGCGCGATGCTCGAGGTGCTCGACAACCTGGTCGACCGCTCGCCGCAGGGCGAGCTGCGGGTCGCCGGCGGCGTGCTGCGCAGCCGCTTCCGCGCCAACTGGAAGATCTACCTGGAGAACATCAACGACACCCTGCATCCGGTGTCGACGCACGAGTCGGCGGCCGCCGCAGCCACCGCCGTCTGGTCGGGCATGCCCGACGACACGCCGAAGCCGATGTCGATCCAGCAGCTCATGCCCTTCGGCTCCGGCTACCGCTTCTTCGAGAACATGGGCGCGCGTGTCCTGCCGCACGGGCACAGCATCCTCGGCACCCGCTTCAGCATCCACAGCGGCTACGGCGACCTGCCCGGCTACGAGGCGGCGCTGCGGGCGCGGCACGGCACCGATCGGACCGCGGCGATCCTCGCCTTCTCGCCGCAGAACGCGGTCTTCTATCCGAGCCTGGCGGTGAAGGCGTCGCCGCTGATCCTGCGCGTCCTGCGCCCGATCGCCGTCGATCGCACCGAGGTCGAGGCCTGGGCGCTGGAGCCGGTCGGCGCGCCGCCGGAGCTGCTGCAGCGGGCTCTCACCTACAACCGGCTCGTCTTCTCGCCCATGTCGGTGCTGGCGCACGACGACCTGCATGTCTTCGAAGGCATCCAGGAGGCGCTGGCGGTGCAGGCCAACCCCTGGGTGAGCCTGCACCGCGGCCATCGCGCCGACGAGGCGTCGATGCCGGACCGCGAGGTCGGCGGCACCGACGAGGCGCTGATGAGGAACCAGTTCCGTGCCTGGGCCAACGGCATGGCGCCCGACGGGGGCGAGGCGGCGAACGCGGCCGGCATGGCCGGCGCCAGGGCCTGAGATGGCCGCCGGGCCGGATTCACTCGGCAGTCGGCTTGTGCAGGTCGATGATCCGCCGCAGCGTCGTCTTCAGCGCGTCGGCGCGGGCGAGGCCGAACGGCGCGAGGACGCGGTCCTCGTGCTCGCGCGCCAGCACGATCAGCCGTTGGACCAGCTGCCGCCCGGCCGGCGTGATGCCGACCAGCGTCACGCGGCGATCGCTGTCGTGTGCCGTGCGGCGGACGTGGCCCTTCTCCTGCATGCGGTCGAGGAGCCGGGTCACCGTGGGCTGCTTGGCGAGGGCGATGCTCGCAAGGCGGCCGATGCTCATCCGCGGCGAATCGGCGAGGGTGGCGAGGACCCGCCACTCCGAGATCGACAGGCCCTGGCGGCGGACGACGGCGTGGAACTCGGCCGAGATGAGCTGGCTCGCCTGCGCCAGCAGCGCCGGCAGGTAATCGTCGACGAACGCGGTCGTGGCCGGCGCTTCGCCGGCCGTGGCCGTGTCGGACGACGGCGACGCCGCTGCCTCGCCGGCGCCGGCGAGCGTCCGCGCGGCGCGCCGGGCTTTCAAAGTATGACTTTGCATACGTTCACGTCTCAACTAATATAGGCCGCAGACGCATCGCAGGCAAGCGGGAAGGGAACATGGCCGAGCGTTCTTTCGCCGAGGAAGTCGGCAAGCTCAGGTTGGGCGAGGGCGAGACCTTCCGCGGCGAGGGCATCCTCGCCGTGACCAAGGCGCTGCTCGAGTCGGGCGTCGCCTACGTCGCCGGCTACCAGGGCGCGCCGATCTCGCACCTGATGGACGTTCTCGCCGACGCCGAGGACATCCTCGTCGAGCACGGCATCCGCTTCGAGAACAGCGCCAGCGAGGCGACCGCCGCCGCCACGCTCGCCGCATCGGTGAACTACCCGCTGCGCGGCGCCGTCACGTTCAAGGGGCCGGTCGGCGTCAACGTCGCGTCCGATGCGCTCGCCAACCTGGCTTCGGGCGGCGTGCGCGGCGGCGCCCTCGTCATCGTCGGCGAGGACTATGGCGAGGGCTCGTCGATCATGCAGGAGCGCAGCCACGCGTTCGCCATGAAGTCGCAGATCTGGCTGCTCGACCCGCGCCCGAACCTGCCCTCGATCGTCGCCGCCGTGAAGCAGGGCTTCGAGCTGTCGGAAGCGAGCCGCACGCCGGTGATGCTGCAGCTGCGCATCCGCGCCTGCCATGTCTACGGCCGCTTCACCGCGTCGGCCAACCGGCGCTCACCGTTCACCCTGCAGCAGGCGATGGACCAGCCGGTGCGGCAGACCGACCGCATCGCCCTGCCGCCGGCCACCTACGCCCACGAGCGCGAGAAGATCGCCGAGCGCTGGCCGGCGGCGGTGCGCTTCATCGAGCAGCGCGGCCTGAACGAGTTCTTCGACGCCGACGGTGCCTGCCGCGACCTCGGCATCGTCGTCCAGGGCGGGCACTACAACACCGTCGTGCGCGGCCTCGAGCGGCTCGGCCTCGCCGACGTCTACGGCCGCTCGCAGGTGCCGCTCTACGTCATGAACGTCGCCTACCCGGTGATCGACGCCGAGGTGCTGCGCTTCTGCAGCGGCAAGCGCGCCGTGCTCGTGATCGAGGAGGGCCAGCCGAACTTCGTCGAGCAGAACATCGCCAACGTGCTGCGGCAGGGCGGCAGCACGACCGCCTTGCACGGCAAGGACGTGCTGCCGATGGCCGGCGAGTACGTGCCGACCGTCGTCCGCGACGGCCTGCGCGCCTTCCTCGAGCGCTATGGCGCGCTGCTGCCGAGCGGCCCCGCGGTGGCGGCCAGCGGCGCAGCGGCCAAGCCCGTGATTCCGGTCGCCGCGGCACCGCTCGCGGACGTCGTGCACGGCCGGCCGCCCGGGTTCTGCACCGGCTGTCCCGAGCGGCCGATCTTCAGCGCGATGAAGCTCGTCGAGCGCGAGCTCGGCCCCCATCACGTCAGCGCCGACATCGGCTGCCACCTGTTCTCGATCCTGCCGCCCTTCAACATCGGCAACACGACGATGGGCTACGGCCTCGGCACCGCCGGCGCCTCGGCGTTCAACCCGCCGGTCAGCCGCTCGGGCCCGGCCGAGGGCGCGCCGCCGGCGCCTCGTCAGGGCAAGCGCGCGATCAGCGTCATGGGCGACGGCGGCTTCTGGCACAACGGCCTGACGAGCGGCATCGCCCACGCCGTCTTCAACCGCAGCGACAACCTGACCATCGTCGTCGACAACAACTACACCTCGGCGACCGGCGGCCAGGACCTGCTCTCGTCGAAGCTCGCGCACAAGTCGCGCAGCACCGGCCATGCGATCGAGCGCGCCGTGCGAGGCGTCGGCGTCGGCTGGGTGCGCACCCTCACCAACACCTACAAGGTGAGCCAGCTGCGCGACACCTTGCGCGAGGCGCTGACGAACTCGGACACCGGCCCGAAGGTGCTTGTCGCCCAGTCCGAGTGCATGCTGAACCGGCAGCGACGCGAGAAGCCGCTCGTCAAGAAGGCTGTGGCCGCCGGCGAGCGCGTCGTGCGCGAGCGCTTCGGCGTCGACGAGGACACCTGCACCGGCGACCACTCCTGCATCCGCCTGAACGGCTGCCCGTCCCTCTCGATCAAGCCCAACCCGGACCCGCTGCGCAGCGACCCGGTGGCGACGGTGATCGACAGCTGCGTCGGCTGCGGCGTCTGCGGCGAGGTCTCGCATGCCGCCGTGCTGTGCCCCTCGTTCTACAAGGCGCGGATCGTCAGCAACCCGACCCGCTGGGACCGACTCCGGCAGCGCGTCCGCGGCGGCGCCATCGCCTGGCTGCAGCGCCGCGACGCGCGCCGGCGCGCGCGGTATGCGTTCCCGGCCCCGGCGCTTCCGGCGGACGACGGCACGGTGGCCGCGCCGTCGCAGGCCCCCGGCGCCGCACCGCCCCGCGTCGACAGCGCCTCGGTCGAGCCGCGGCCCGGCAGCAGCGAAGCGCCGCGCGAGCGGGTGCTGCGATGAGCCCGCAGCCGATCAAGATCGCGATCCTCGCCATGGGCGGCGAGGGCGGCGGCGTGCTGGCCGACTGGATCATCGACCTGGCCGAGCACAACGGCCACGTCGCCCAGGGCACCTCGGTGCCCGGCGTCGCGCAGCGGACCGGGGCGACGATCTACTACGTGGAGCTGTTCCCGACGGCCGCCGTGCCGGGCGCCTCGGAGCCGGTGCTCGCGCTCATGCCCTTGCCCGGCGACGTCGACATCGTCCTCGCCTCCGAGCTGATGGAAGCCGGCCGCGCCGTGCAGCGGGGGCTGGTCACGCCCGACCGGACGACGCTGATCGCCTCGACGCACCGCGTCTGGTCGATCGCCGAGAAGACGGCGCTCGGCGACGGGCGCGTCGACGGCGAGTCGCTGCTCGCGCACACCGAGGCCGCGGCGCGGCGCCTCGTCCGCTTCGACATGGCCGAGGTGGCCGAGCAGTCCGGCAGCGTCATCAGCGCCGTCCTGTTCGGCGCCCTCGCCGGCACCGGCGCGCTCCCGTTCTCGCGCACCGCCTTCGAGGAGACGATCGCGCGCGGCGGCGTCGGCGTGGCGGCGAGCCGGCGCGCGTTCGACGCCGGCTTCGCGCGGGCGCAGCAGGGCGACGCCGCCGGCAAAGCGGCGCGTGCGCACGCGGACGCGGCCCTGAAGCGCGCTTCGGCCGTCGCTTCGTCGGGCCAGCCTTCCGAGCAGACCGATGCGGCCGAGCGCATCGATCCCGCCGTGCGCGAGCTCCTGCGGCGGGCCGAGTCGTTTCCCGGCGAGGCGCGGGCGATCGTCCTCGAAGGCATCCGCCGCACCATCGACTGGCAGGACCCGGCCCATGCCGCGCTTTACCTCGACCGCCTCGACGCGCTGCAGCGCAGCCTGGCCGCGCCGGCGCCGCGGCTGGTCGCCGAGACGGCGCGCCATCTCGCGCTCTGGATGACCTACGAGGACACCGTCCGGGTCGCCGCCCTGAAGACGCGCGCCTCTCGGTTCGAGCGCGTGCACGGCGAGGTGCGCGCGCGCGACGACCAGCTGCTCGCCATCGACGAGTACATGCACCCGCGCGTGCAGGAGATCTGCGAGACCCTGCCGCGGCGCCTCGGCAGCTGGCTCGAGCGCTCCGGCTGGCCGCGCCGGCTCCTCGAGCGCTTCACGCAGCAGGGCCGGGTCGTGACCACCAGCTCGCTGCCCGGCTTCCTGCTCCTCTACAGCATCGCCGGACTGCGCCGCTTCCGCCGCGCCAGCGGCCGCTTCGCCGTCGAGACGCAGCGCATCGAGGCGTGGCTCGCCGACATCGCCCGCGTCGCCGCCGGCAACCCGGCCCTCGCCGTCGAGGTGGCGCAGTGCCAGCGACTCGTCAAGGGCTACGGCGACACGCATGCGCGCGGCTGGCGCAACTTCGGCACGCTCATGGCGGTGGTCGAGAAGCAGGGCGACGCGCTCGCCCCGGCCACCCTCCGCGAGCTGCGCGACGCCGCCCTCGCCGACGAGCGCGGCGACACGCTGCATGCGGCGCTGACGCGGCACGCGCTCGCCTGAGGACGCAGGAACCGCCACAACGGACGAAGGAGCAGCGCATGAGCGACCGCTACCGAGGCCACCCCGACGCCGTGCGCGCGCTGGTGCAGCCCGACCGCGTGCACCGCGACCTCTACATCGACGACGAGATCTTCGCCCTCGAGCAGGAGCACTTCTTCGCCAACACCTGGAACTACGTCGGCCACGACAGCCAGGTCCCGAACCCGGGCGACTACATCACCGTCGACATCGCCGGCCGGCCGCTCGTCGTCGTCCGCCACGACGACGGCAGCGTCCGCGTGCTGATGAACCGCTGCGCGCACAAGGGCGCCCGCGTCGTCAGCGCGCCGGCGGGCCACACCGGCCGCTTCTTCCGCTGCCCGTACCACGCCTGGGCCTACAAGACCGACGGCTCGCTGCTCGCCATCCCGCTCAGGAAAGGCTACGAGGGCACCGGCCTCTCGCAGTGCGAAGCGGCGCAGGGCATGGTCGCGGTGCGCCACGTCCGCGTCTACCGCGGCTTCGTCTTCGTCAAGCTCAACGATGCGGGCCACGACTTCGAGAGCTACTTCGGCGATTCGCTGTCGTCGATCGACAACCTCGCCGACCGCTCGCCCGTGGGCGAGCTCGAGATCACCGGCGGGTGCCTGCGCTTCATGCACGCCTGCAACTGGAAGATGTTCGTCGAGAACCTCAACGACACCATGCACCCGATGGTCGTGCACGAGTCGTCGGCGGGCACCGCCAAGGGCATGTGGAAGGAAAAGCCCGCCGGCCAGCCGAAGCCGATGGCCATCGAGCAGTTCGTGCCCTTCGTCTCGGACTACAAGTTCTTCGAGGACATGGGCGTGCGCGTCTTCGCCAACGGGCACAGCTACTCGGGGGTGAACTTCTCGATCCACAGCAGCTACTCGTCGGTGCCGGCCTACGAGGCGGCGATGCAGGCGGCGTACGGCGAGGAGCGGACGAAGCAGATCCTCGGCACCACCCGGCACAACACCGTCTACTACCCGAACCTGACGATCAAGGGCGCGATCCAGTCGATCCGCGTCGCGCGGCCGATCGCCGCCGACAGGACGCTGATCGAGAGCTGGACCTTCCGCCTGAAGGGGGCGCCCGACGAGCTGCTGCAGCGCACCGTGACCTACAACCGCCTCATCAACTCGCCGTTCTCCGTGGTCGGCCACGACGACCTGCACGCCTACCGGGCGATCCAGAAGGGCCTGCACGCGAGCGGCAACCCATGGGTCAGCCTGCACCGCAATTTCGATGCGGCCGAGATCGGCCAGCGCGAGGTCACGGCTGTGGGCACGAGCGAGATCTCGATGCGCAACCAGTACCGCGCCTGGGTCGAGGCGATGACCGCGACCATGGACAGGCCGGCAGCGGCCCGTCCCGCCGAGGCGGCCGAGGCGGCCGAGGCGCACGGGAGCCGGCCATGAGCGAGCCCACCGAATCGAGCCTGATCGCCTTCGTCGTGCGCGAGGCGCGACTGCTCGACGACAAGCGCTACGAGGAGTGGAACGCGCTCTGGACCGACGACGGCATCTACTGGGTGCCGCTCGTTCCCGACCAGCCAGACGGCATCCATCACACCTCGCACCTCTACGAGGACAAGCTCCTGCGCACCCTGCGCGTGGAGCGCCTGAAGAGCCCGCGCGCCTATTCGCAGCAGCCGCCGAGCCGCGCGCACCATCTGCTGCAGACGCCGACCGTGGAGAGCAGCGACCCGGTCACGAACCGCTACGTGCTGCGGACCGCGTTCCACTACACGGAAGCCCAGGGCGACGAGATCGAGTTCTTCGTCGGCACGGTCTACCATCACCTCACCGTGCACGAAGGCGAACTGCGCATGACGCTCAAGCGCGTCAACCTCCTCAACAGCGACGCTGCCCTGCCGGCGGTGCAGCTCTTCATTTGAACGCCGCCGCGAGCACCGTCCACGCCGCGTTCAGGCACAGCGCCGGCGTCCGCGCCGATGCCGAGTGGCTGATCGTCGACGAGGTGACCGCCGCCTCGTACCGGATCGAGGCCGGCCCGCGCAGCTGGCGCGAGGTTGCCGACGAGGTCGAGCGGCTGCGCAAGCTGTACGAGTACGCCGGCTACGGGCACGGCCATCGCGTCGGCCTGCTGCTCGAGAACCGGCCCGCCTTCTTCACCCACTGGCTGGCGCTCAACGCGCTCGGCGTGAGCATCGTGCCCATCAACGCCGACATGCGCGCCGCCGAGTGGATGTACCTGATCGGCCACAGCGAGATGTGCCTGGCCGTGGCCCTGCCGGGCCGGGAAGCGGCGTTGCGTGCCGCGGCCAAGGAAGCGGGCGCGGCGCTCGAGACGATGGGGCCCGATGCCGCCGGCCGCGTCCCGCCGGCACGAACGCCCGCCCGCCTGGCGCACCAGACCGTCGGCCGCAACAGCGAATGCGCGCTCCTGTACACGTCGGGAACGACGGGCCGCCCGAAAGGCTGCCGCCTCGCCAACGGCTACTTCATGCGCGCCGGCGAGTGGTACCTCGGGCTCGGCGAGCTGGCGGCGGTGCACGGCCACGCCGACCGCTTCATCACGCCGCTGCCGCTCAGCCACATGAACGCGCTGGCGTTCTCGACGATGGCGTCGATCCTGTCCGGCAGCTCGCTCGTGCAACTCGATCGCTTCCACCCCTCGAGCTGGTGGCGGAGCGTCCGCGACACGGGCGCGACCGTGGCCCACTACCTCGGCGTCATGCCGGCGATGCTGCTGTCGGCGCCGCCGAGCCCACTCGATCGCCAGCACCACGTGCGTTTCGGCTTCGGCGCCGGCGTCGACCCGCGCCATCACGCCGCCTTCGAGGAGCGGTTCGGCTTTCCCCTGCTCGAGGCCTGGGCGATGACCGAGACCGGCGCCGCCGCCTGCATCATGGCGCACCGCGAGCCGCGCCACGTCGGCACCAGCTGCTTCGGCCGCGCCGACGCCTTCGTCGAGACACGCATCGTCGACGACAAAGGGGTCGACACCCCCGCCGGCGTTGCCGGCGAGCTGCTCGTGCGCGCCGCCGGCGCCGACCCGCGCCGCGACTTCTTCCTCGGCTACCTCAAGGACGATGCGGCCACCGACGAGGCCTGGGCCGACGGCTGGTTCCACACCGGCGACGTCGTCCGGCGAACCGCCGAGGGCGACTTCCACTTCGTGGACCGGCGCAAGAACGTCATCCGCCGCAGCGGCGAGAACATCTCGGCCGTCGAGGTCGAGAGCGTCCTCAACCAGCACCCGGCCGTCGCGGCCAGCGCCGTCGCCGCCACGCCCGACCCGGTGCGCGGCGACGAGGTGCTCGCCTGCATCGTCCTGCGCCAGGCGCCCAACCTGCCGCCGCCCGAGCGCATCGCCCACAGCATCGTCCGTCACACGCTGGAACGCCTTGCGTACTTCAAGGCGCCGGGGTACGTCGCCTTCGTCGAGTCGCTGCCGCTGACGCCGTCGCAGAAGGTGCAGCGCGGCGAGCTGCGCGAGATCGCCCGCCGCATGCCGGGCAGCGCGGCCTGCTTCGACGTGCGGATGCTGAAGCGGCGCAAGAAGCACCTGGACGCGGCGGCGACGGCGGCCGGCGCACTCGCGCCAGCGCTGACCGGCCCGGGCTCGCTGGCGTCGCCGACGCAGTACGGCGTCGCGCCGCCGAGCGTCGCCGGCGGCCTGGGCACGGCGAGCGCCGCCGGGGCCCTCGACCCGGCGGAGGCGCCGGGCGCGCTCGCCTCGCAGACGGCCTTGAGCGGCATCGTCCTCACGGGCCCGCCGCCCACGCCGCGGGCGCGGACGGGCGCCGGCGTTGCCGCACCCGCAACGTCGCCGGCGCCGCCGGTCGCACCCGCGCCGGTGCCACCGTCGCCCCCGGATTCACCGAGCGGCGGCGGGCACGACGACGACGACGATCGCTGACGTGGCGCGCGCGTCCTACGAGGGCGTCGCCGTCGCCGTGCCGGTGACGGTGCCCTACCGGCGCTATTCGACGCGCGGCGCGCACTGGTTCATCGGTGCCGCGATGGACGCCCTGGTCGAGCGTTCGGGCATCGACAAGGAGCGCATCGACGGCCTCACGGTCAGCAGCTTCTCGCTCTCGCCCGACACCGCGGTCGGCGTCACCCAGCACCTCGGCCTCAGCCCGCGCTGGCTCGACCACATCCCGACCGGCGGCGCGTCCGGCGTGATGGCCCTGCGGCGCGCCGCGCGCGCCGTGCAGGCGGGCGACGCGGACATCGTCGCCTGCGTCGCCGCCGACGCCAACCACGTCGAGTCCTTCCGCCAGATGCTGGGCGGCTTCTCGCACTTCGCGCGCGACGCGAGCTATCCCTACGGCTCCGGCGGCCCGAACTCGATCTTCGCCTTCATCACCGCCCACTACATGAGCGCCTACGGCGCGACGCGCGAGGACTTCGGCCGCATCTGCGTCTCGCAGCGCGCCAACGCGCTGAAGAACCCGAACGCGCTGTTCAAGGTGCCGCTGACGATGCAGCAGTACCTGGACGCGCGGCCGATCTCCGACCCGATCCACCTGTTCGACTGCGTGATGCCTTGCGCTGGCGCCGAGGCGTTCCTGGTGATGAGCGAGACGCAGGCGCGCGACCTCGGCCTCGCCCACGTCGTCCTGCGCGGCGCCATCGAGCGCCACAACGCCTTCGCCGACGACCCCATCCTCGTCCGCGGCGGCTGGGTCGTCGATCGCGACGACCTGTACGCGCAGGCCGGCGTCCGCCCCGAGGCGATCGACTTCGTGCAGACCTACGACGACTACCCGGTCGTCGTCATGCTGCAGTTCGAGGACCTCGGCTTCTGCGCCAAGGGCGAGGGCCGGGAGTTCGTGCGCGCGAAGACGCTCACGCACGACGGCGACTTCCCGAACAACACCAGCGGCGGCCAGCTCTCCGCCGGCCAGGCCGGCTGCGCCGGCGGCTTCCTCGGCATGACCGAGGCCATTCGCCAGCTGACGGGCGAGGCCGGCGACCGGTCGGTTCCCCACGCGCAGCTCGGCCTCGTGTCCGGCTTCGGCATGGTCACCTACGACCGCTGCCTGTGCACGGGCGCGGTGATCCTGGGTGCGTCGTCGTGATCTGCCCGCGGGCCGGCGTCACCCACGCCTCCACCGAGCGAGCCGAGGCGGCGGCGGGAGGCTGCCGGCGCTTCGACTGCGGCGGTCGTCGCTGCGCGCCGACTGCCCTGCGGTGCTCGCGTTCCGAAGGCGGCTGCGGAACTCGCCCTCAGTCCCGCTTGC
>JAESGR010000259.1_pt1 | contig 65412 bp, 52 predicted proteins | sample 9269771 | NCBI WGS metagenome assembly JAESGR01 (sample SAMN15739572, study PRJNA653492) | algae metagenome | isolation source: Chroococcus sp. CMT-3BRIN-NPC107 and co-occurring heterotrophs from well... | place: USA: Clark Mountains Wilderness, California | collected 2010-04-18 | reverse complement strand
ACCGACGGCGGAAGTCGCATCGTCACCAGGTCGATCTCGTAGCCCAGACGGGCCAGCCGGTCGCTGAGCCCGCGTGCGACCTTGCCACCGCCGCCGCCCAGGGGCGGATGCTCGTAGCAGAGCGTGAGAATCCTCTTGGAGGCTCGATTCGCTACCACTCTTCAACCCTTCCCACGTCCCAGGCACGCTATGCGATCCGTAAACGGATAGCTAGTGCATAGACCTCGTAGTGTGGCCGAATGGGTGCGTGACTATTCGATGTCCGGATCATAGCTGTCGTCACCCGTCTTAGTCAGGATCCTTCCTGTGGACTTCAGCGGATGGGTGGTGACGGCACTCCTTGATGGTCCGTGGACTTCGGGTCCGGCAGAACCACACGCTGAGGACGAAGTTCGGGTTGACCCGTCCATTCCAGGATGAGGGTATAGGCGATCGCCAGGAGCGTGGGCCCCAGGAACACGCCGAGCAGACCAAAGGCGAAGGCGCCGCCCAGCACGCCGATCAACACCAAGATGAGCGGTGTTCGCGTGGCGCCGACCTTGTGGATCAGCCAGGGCCGGATGATGTTGTCCGATGAGGAGACCGGAATTGCCCCCCACAGGATCATGAAGATTCCCCAGAAGGTCTCTCCCTGCTGGAACAGCCACAAGGCCGCAGCTACCCAGACCAGCGGCGGACCGATCGGGGTAAGCGAGATGATCGCCGTCAGGATGCCCAGGAAGGTCGCCGCCGGCACGCCCGCAATGAAGAAGCCGATCGAAGCCACCACGCCCTGGATCACGGCGGTGCCGAGCATGCCGTAGACTACGCCCCTCACCGTGCTGCCGGCCACGTCCATCAGGTGACGGGCGCGGTCACCGGCCAGACGTTCCAGCCCATCCTCCGCCCGCTCCGCCAGCGCCTCGCCGTCCCGGTACAGGAAGTACATGATGACGAGGCTGGCCATCAGTTCGAGCAGACCAGTGCCGATTCCGAGGCCGGCGGAGAGGGCGAACTGCGCTGCGCCTTCGAGATAGGGCGTGATGTAGCCGATCAGCTCGGAACCGCCTTCGGCCGCATTGTGCCATTCCTGGACAATCAGCTGGCCGACAATCGGGATGCTTGCGACCCAGCCAGGCGGTTGCGGGATGCCCGCCGCGAACACCTCGCGCAGCCAGCGCATGCCCCACGCCGCCTGATTGCCGACCGATGGCGCCATGGCGGCCAACGGTACCACCAGGATCACCAGCGCGCCCATCACCATGGCAAAGGATGCAAGGCCCGGCGAGAGCTTCGCCTTCTGCCGAAGCCAACGGTAGGCGGGCCAGGTCGTGTACACCAGGATGATTGCCCAAAGCGTCGCCGACAGGAATGGCTGCACGACCACGAAGCAGGCCACCAGCAGGATTGCCAACGCTGCCGTGCCTAGCACCTGCTCGAGGGTGAACTGATTCATCGCGCCCAATCGGCTGCTGTCACGGACGGCGTACTCATCTCCTGCGGGCCGGCTGGTGGCAATGGCATGATGGGCGGCTCGAAGCTCACAGGTTGGCCAGCCGCGCTGTCAAGATCGCCACGCCGAGGGCCTGGATCTCGGGCGCGAGGCAACGATCGTCCTCCAGCTTCGGGCTGATCGCGCGCACCTGTGCGAATGCCTCCTCGAGCCGCGGCGAGGAGCGCAGCGGCCGGCGGAACTCGATGCCCTGGCAGGCGGCCATCGCCTCGATCGCCAGCAGGTTCGCCAGGTTCTCGGCCATGTCGGCGAGGCGACGTGCGGCATAGGTCGCCATGCTGACATGGTCCTCCTGGTTCGCCGAGGTCGGCAGGCTTTCGGTGGAGACCGGCGTCGCCAGGTGCTTGTTCTCCATCTGCAGCGCCGCCGCCGTCACTTGTGCGATCATGAAGCCGGAGTTCAGCCCTGGTGAAGGCGTCAGGAAGGCTGGCAGGAGGGAGAACCCCGGGTCGATCAGCAGCGCGATCCGCCGTTCGGCAATGGCACCGATCTCCGCGAGGGCCAGTGCGATCCGGTCGGCTGCCATGGCGACCGGCTCCGCATGGAAGTTGCCACCCGACAGGATCTCGCCCTCGTCGGGAAACACCAGCGGGTTGTCCGACACGCCGTTGGCTTCCCGCTCCAGGATCCCTGCCGCATCCGACAGGAGGTCCCAGCAGGCGCCCATCACTTGCGGCTGGCAACGCAGGCAGTAGGGGTCCTGTACGCGGTCATCACCAAACCGATGACTCTCGCGGATCTCGCTTCCCCGCAGGAGCAGCGCGAGCTCGCCGGCGACGATGCCCTGGCCTGTCTGGTTGCGCAGCTTCTGGATCCGCGGGTCGAAGGGCGTGTCGGAGCCTTTCGCCGCATCCACGGTGAGCGCACCGGCCACGAGCCCGGTCCGCAGCAGGATCTGCGCCTTCCACCAGCCGACGATCGCGAGAGCGGTCGATACTTGCGTACCATTGAGAAGCGCCAAGCCCTCCTTGGGCCCGAGGACCAAGGGCGTCATCCCGATCTCTGCGAGCGCCGCCGCCGCTGGCAAGACCCGGCCGTGCAACCGGATCTCGCCCATTCCGATCAGGGCGCCGCTCATATGCGCCAATGGTGCCAGATCGCCGGAAGCGCCAACCGAGCCCTTGGCTGGGATCACTGGCAGAGCATCCTCTCTCAACAGGGTGAGGAGGGCGCCGATGGTAGCCGTCTGCACGCCGGAATGCCCATGCGCCAGCGATGCTGCCTTCAGGATCAGTACGAGCCGCACCACCGTGTCGTCGAGTGGTGCCCCCACGCCGCACATGTGGCTCAGTACCAGCCGCTTCTGCAGTTCCTCGACCTGGGCCGGCGAGATGCGCGTATGCGCAAGCTTGCCGAACCCGGTATTGACTCCATAGGTCGCTTGGTCGGCGGCAGCCGCGTCGGCTACCACCTGTGCCGCTGCCCGGATCTTCGGCAGGAAGCTATCCTCCAGGACAAGGTCCAGACCCGGTGTCGCCGCCCACCGCATCAACTCGTCCAGCACGAGCTTGCCTGGAACCAGCACCGGCATCGTCGATCCTCCACCCTTGCGTTCATGGTGCTCTTAGGCTCCCTGTCGCATACGTGCCACCACATCGAATCCGGGCGCGGCCATCGGCGGAGACGGGACATGAGCTTGCCAACCCTAGGCCAGATGCTGCTGGGCACGGAAGGTCTTGCCCTGCTCCGCTTGGCCTTCGGCAACGATCCCGCCGCCCGGGAAGCACGCGTAGCGGAGATCCGCGACCTGCTCGTGCGCTACGACCATGACCTAGCGTCTCCGCTGGCAGCGCCCGAGTATGACCTGGACCAAGGCTATGATCTCTGGTCGGCGACCTATGACCAGCCGCTCCGCCTTTTTCCGGTCGAGGAGCCTACGGTCCACGGAATCCTTGCGTCGCTGTCCGCAGGCACCATGCTCGACGCTGCCTGCGGGACGGGCCGCCACTCGGCGTGGCTGGCAGCACAGGGTCATGACGTCATCGGAATCGATGTTTCGGATTCCATGCTTTCGAAGGCGCGGACCAAGCTGCCGGCCTGCCGCTTCGAGCGAGGCGACTTGGCGGCCCTCCCGCTGATGGACGGAAGCGTGGATGCAGCCTTGTGTGCGCTGGCCCTGGTTCACGTGGCTGACCTGCGTCCGGCGTTCGCCGAACTCGCCCGCGTGGTGCGGCCGGGTGGGCGGATCGTGATCAGCGACGTCCATCCTTTCCTGGTTCAGCTTGGCTGGCAGGCCCAGTTCCGGACCGCGGGCGGCGAGGCCGGCTTCATGCGCCTGAACGCGCACCTGCCGTCCTCCTATGCGGCAGCAGCGCGAAACGCGGGCCTGCATATTATGGATCTTCATGAGCCGTTGCTTGGAGGCGAATCGGCCATGACGATAGCGCGGGACCTCCTGCCGGATGCCAATGCTGCCGCATGGGTGGGCTTGCCGGGTGTCATCGTCTGGGATCTGATGAAGCCGTAGCAAGGTCCCGGTGCTCCCGCGAGCGGACACACCAGCCCGGCTCCTGCCATGGGAGAACCAGTGATGACCCTGACATCAAAGGACTTCTTCGACCTTTCGTCATGGGCCTACACGAGCGGCAAGCAGGGTGTCCTCGACAACGGCAACCTCGCTCCGTTCGCGGTAGCCGCGGACCACTACCAGTCCACCAACGACTACGATGCGTTCCACGAAGGCACCGGCTTCTACGGTGCCGCCTATATCGCCGGTACCGGGGATGATCGACAGGTCTTGATCGGCTTCCAGGGCACCAACCTGCCGATCATCCGCGACTATCCCGCTTTCGCCGTGGCCCAGATACTGGCCGATCTCGACCTGTACTACGGCCGGTTGCCTGCGACCCTTGTCGACGCGCTGACATTCACCCGATCCGTCATCGACACGGCCGAGGCACAGGGCATTTCCCGAGATGACATCTTCCTCACGGGCCATTCACTGGGTGCTGCCCAGGCAGAGTATGTCGCAGCACAGGCCGGCCTGGACGGCGTGACCTTCGGCACGCCCGGGATTTCCACGGACTTCGTGCCGGAAGGGAGCGTCAGCGGCCTCACGAACTATGTCGAGTACGGTGATCCTGTCGGGAACTATGCCTACACGGCGCCGGTGCCGGTCGAGACGTTCTTCCTCCACAGCGACAAGATCCAGCACTATGGAGCGGCCACCTATATCGGGAACGAACTGGATGCGGCGCCGATCGTAGCCGCGGGCCTCGCATTCGAATCGACGGATGACGAGGTGCGCGCGGCAGCGCTGGCCGACATGCTCGCCGCGGCCGAAGAGTTCCACCCGCTGACCGATTACCGCCGGGATCTTCCGTTCGCCGCCGAGTCCGATGTGCCAGACTGGATGGAAAGCTATACGGCGGAGGACATCGAGCGGATCGTTCGCGGCGTGCTGGGCGACGGCAATCCGCTGGTCGATGATGCGTTCTATTACGCGGAGAACCCGGAGGTCTTCGACGCTCATGAGGACCCGGAGGAGCACTACGCCCGGATCGGCTGGAAGGAAGGGCGCGACCCCAACCCGTTCTTCTCGACCAACGGCTACCTGACGGCCAACCCCGACGTGGCTGCGTCGGGCGCAAATCCGTTGCAGCACTTTGCCGAGACCGGTTGGAAGGAAGGGCGTGACCCGGGGCCGGACTTCGATGTCGAGTTCTATTTCTCGGCTAACCCGGACGTCCGGCAAGCCGGCATTGACCCGCTGACCCACTACCTCCAGACGGGCAAGGCCGAAGACCGCGCCACCTTCTCGGCAATCGGCCATTCGGACGCGGTTCGGGGCGGGTTCGACCCGCAATACTACCTTCTGAGCAACCCGGACCTGGCGAGGGTGGCGCAGCGGGCCGGCGACGATGCCTTCGACTACGCGCGGGATCATTTCAACCGGTTCGGTTGGAGGGAAGGTCGCAATCCCAACGCCTTGTTCGATACCAAGGCCTATCTCGCCACCTATGCCGACATTACGGAGGCCGGGATCAACCCGCTCCAGCATTACCACCGTTTCGGCTGGAAGGAGGGCCGCGACCCGTCCGCCGAGTTCGATACTTCCGCCTATCTGGACACCTACCAGGACATCGCCGCGGGGATCGAGCCGATTCAACATTTTTTCCAATTCGGCCTTTATGAAGGGCGAGCCGCCTTTCTCGACGTACCGGCAGTTGGTGGCAGCGTCGGTTGAACGGCTGCCGTCTCGCACCGAGCACCATCGAACCGTTCGAACGCGAGATTGAACCGGCTCAATCGAGATGAAGCATTCGAGAAGGGGGACATTCGCCACGATATGGCGAAAAAGTTCGATAGTGCGTCGGCGGCTGTCGGTTTACAACATTCGCCATGTAGGGCGCTCAAGCGCAAAGATATTCCGGGGCAGGTGATGGTGCGTGCGGCGGGAAAACGACGCGTTGCGGTTCTTGGCGGTGGCGTCGGGGCGATCACGGCAGCCTACGCGCTTACCGATTCGACCGCCGCTCGCGAGCGCTACAACGTAACGGTCTATCAGATGGGCTGGCGGCTGGGTGGCAAGGGCGCGAGCGGTCGCAATGCAGGTGCGGGACAGCGGATCGAGGAGCACGGCCTGCACGTCTGGGCTGGCTTCTACGAAAACGCGTTCCGCGTCATGCGGGACTGCTATGAGGAGCTGGCGACGCGTGGCCTGCGCAAGCCCGAGGCACCGCTTGCTCGCTGGGACCAAGCCTTCAAGCCATTGAACCGCTTTTACATCTCGGAGAACGTGGGCGACGACTGGCGCCCATGGCTGATTGACTTTGCTGCAACCGAGGAACTGCCAGGTGAAGGCGACCCGCTCTTGCCGACCCCGCTCGAGTTGCTCGGCCTCACGGTCGAATGGCTGCGTGGTCAACTGGAGATCCTCGAGGATCGACTAGGCCATCCTGTGCATGGTCATGACGATGACGAGGACGGCCCGATCCGGGATCTCCTGGGTGATGCCGCCCTGATCAGTGTCCTGCAGGCCGGCTCGTTCGCACGCTTTGCCCTGAACGTCGCCGGCGAGCTGGCCCGGCGGGGTCAGCCAGCCGGGCCCTTGCGCACGGTCGCCGCACGGCTTTTGCGCCGCCTGGCGTCCGAGCTGTCCGAGCAGGTGTTCGAGCAGATCCGCCCGCGGCTGGAGGCCGAGGACGACCTCCGCCGCGCCTATATCATGGTCAATCTTGGCACCGCCGCCGTGCGCGGGATGATTGCCGACGACGTGATTCGCGACGGTTTCGACGTGATCGACCATGTCGAGTGCAGCGCTTGGCTGCGCCTCCACGGCGCCTCGTCCTATGCGGTCGACTCGCCGCTCTTTCGTGGATGCTATGATTACGTGTTCGGCTTTCCCGCTGGCGATTTCAACCGGCGCGGCATGGGAGCCGGAACTGCCATCCGCGGCCTTCTGCGCATGGCCTGGACCTATAAGGGCGCCCTCTTCTACAAGATGCAGGCGGGCATGGGCGACGTGGTGTTCGCCCCATTCTATCAGGTCCTGAAGGACCGCGGCGTCCGCTTCGAGTTCTTCCAGCGCGTGACCGACCTCCACCTGTCTGCTGACAAGAAGCGGATCGAACGCATCGGGCTCTGCCGGCAGGCCGTTCCAAAGGGGGATGAGTACGATCCGCTGGTGGACGTCAACGGACTGCCCTGCTGGCCGTCCGAGCCTGTCTATGAGCGCCTGGTCGACGGCGAGGCGCTGCGCGGACTGGATCTGGAGGCGCCTTGGGAGCCGGTCGGTACGCTGCATGAACTCCGCGATGGAGCCGATTTCGACGAGGTGGTGCTGGGTATATCCATTGGCTCCCTGCCAGAGCTGACAATGGAACTCGCCGCGGCTTCGCCGCCCTGGCAGCGCATGCTCGACAAGGTGCAGACGGTCCAGACCCATGCCCTGCAGCTCTGGCTGACCCAGAGCCCGGCGGATCTGGGCTGGCCGGCGCAGGTAGTACGCTACAACCCGCAGGCCAACGGTGGCCCCTATGGCGAGCCGGTGGTCACCTCGTTCGACGAACCGTTCGATACCTGGGCTGACATGGCCCATCTCCTGCCCCACGAGGCCTGGCCGGAGCCGGCGCCGCGCAGCATCGCCTATTTCTGCAGCCCTCGGCCGGATGAGGCCGCACCGGTCCGCGACGGTACCGCGGCCGCCGCGGCGCTGGGATCCGGGCGCGCCGCAGCCAAAGCCTGGGTCGAGAACGAGCTTCCGCGCCTGTGGCCCGGCCTGCGCGGACCGAACGGCTTTCGCTGGGACCTGCTGCACGACCCACAGAACCGGAGCGGTGCGGAGCGCATGGCGGCGCAGTACGTGCGGGTGAACGTGGCGCCGAGCGAGCGCTACGTGCTCTCGGTCGAGGGTTCGCTGGCTCACCGTCTGCAGGCCGGCCAGTCCGGCTTTGCCAATTTGTACCTTGCCGGCGACTGGACCAGGAACGGCATCAATGCCGGCTGTGTGGAGGCCGCTGTAATGTCCGGGCTTCAGGCGGCCCGCGCCCTGTCGAAGCTGCCGTTCGAGGTGGTGGGCGAAGGCGATGTGCTGGAGAACACCGCGCCGCGCCCGCCGGGCCTCGATGGTCTGGCGGCCTCGGCGGCGCCCTTCCCGTTCTCCGCGGCCTACGCCATGGGGCAACTGGACGGCTGGTTCACCTTCCTGCCACTCCCGGAGGCTGCCGTCGCCAGTCTGCTGCCGCGCGGCCTGAGGCTCGCACGGCAGCACCTGACGCCACGCGGTACCCACCCGGTCACCGTCTTGTTCGCCAAGCAGATGGGGGTCAGGCCGAGCTTCCTGCCGCAGCCACCGAAGATGCTCGACTACCACGAGTTGATCGTGGCCATAGGCTTCGTCGAGCATGCCGACCGCTCGAAAGGTGGCGGCGTGTTCTGCTGGCTGCCTTGCCTTTATCTGGACCGGCTGATCCATATCCTGACCGGGCGGGTGTTCTATGGCTTGCCCAAGCACCGTGCAGCGATCACTCGCACCGATGAGCGGTTCAAGGCGGTTCTAGGCACCAGCATGCTCGTGGACGCAACCTTCGACGCCGATGGTCAAGTCGGGAGCGCTGCCGACTTTCCGACCTTGCGTGGTGCCCGGGAACTGCTCGCCCAGCCCATGGCTGCCAAGAGCTTGCTCGGCCAGTGGCAGTACAGCTTCTTCGACTTCGGACTGGAGCGTGCCACGGTCCAACCCTGTCGTGCCGAGGTCACCGTCGGTGCTGGCCTGGGCCTGCCGGCCGGGCGGTACGCGCAACCGAGCCTTGCCAGGCACAAGCTCGGTACCTTCCGCCTGTGGACCGAGTGGACGCTCACCAATCCGCTCGACAGTGCCCGGATCGCGTCAACGGCTGCAGCCCACGCCAGCTTCGACGCCAAGCCCCGGCCCGGACCACGGCACATGTGATGATAACCGAGCCCTTGGCCATAACGGCAACCGGGACAACAAACTGCCCCGTGTGCGGCTTCGCCAGCCCGGAGGCCATGCGCTTTTGCGGCCAGTGCGGCCAGCCGCTAGCCCCCGACCTGCGCACCGTCCCGTCCGAACGGCGCAATGTCACGGTCGTGTTCATCGACATGGTGGGATCGACCGCGCTCTCGGCCAAGCTCGACCCGGAGGATCTCCACGGCCTGATGTCGGCCTACTGGGCGTTGTGCACGGACATGGTGCTGCGCTTTGGCGGAGAGGTCGGCGAGTATCTGGGTGATGGAGTCGTCGCATATTTCGGCTACCCGCGGGTCCGCGAGGATGCCGTTGAGTGCGCGTTGCTGGCATCGTTGGCCGTGGTACAGCGGGTCCCGAGCCTGGGTCGTGATCGCTTCCCTACCTTGCAGGCAAGGGTGGGCATCGCCACCGGCGTCGCGGTGGTCGACGAGTTCTTCCAGGGTGCCAGGCTCGCCCGCAAGCCGCGAATCACCGGCGAGACACCCAACGTCGCGGCCCGCTTGCAGGCCTTGGCCCTGCCGGGCGGCATCGTGATCGGCAACACGACCCGTGAAATTGCCGGCGCGTTGTTCGACTACGAGGACCTGGGCCCCCAGCATGTCCGGGGCCTGGACAAGCCGGTCCACGCATGGCGGGTCGTACGCGAAAGCGGCATCGAGAGCCGGCTGGAGGCGAGGCTGCGCTTCAGGCTCACGCCGGTCGTCGGACGGCAGGAGGAGATGGCCGCGCTTGAGGCGCAATGGACCGAAGCCATCAGTGGCCAAGGCCGGATCGCCGTTCTGATCGGAGAGCCCGGCATCGGCAAGTCGCGCTTGGCCCGCAACTTCATGGAAGCCGTCGCCAATCCGCGCTGCCGCATTCTGCGCTTCTATTCGTCGGCCGCCTATGCGGCTACCTCGCTCTATCCCCTGGTGCGGACGCTAGAACGCGCCAGTGACATGGGGGTTGGCCAGACATCCGGTGAACGGCTCGCGAAGCTCGAAGACTACCTTGAAGAGGCCACCGGAGCACCGACACGCGAGCGGCTAGCATTGTTCGCCCACCTGCTCGACATCACCGACCCATCGCTCCCAGCGCTCGACCTCACCCCGCAGCGGCGCCGGCAGCGCACGATCGAGGAACTCTACGCCTTTCTCGGCGAGCTCAGCGCCAACGGTCCGCTCGTAATCCTTTGGGAGGACATCCACTGGGCGGACGCCTCGTCTCTGGAGTTCCTGGCCGGCCTGCCTGACCGGATCGCGGCGCTCCCGGTGCTGGTGATCCTGACCTCTCGCCCGGAGGGACCACTCGCTGCCCTTCCGATCGGCAGCGCACATATCGTACTCGATCGGCTGGACCAACGGCAGAGTGAGCTGATGCTCGACCGGCTGTCAGAGGACAAGCCGCTGCCACCCTCGGTCCGTTCCATGATCGTCGACCGTGCCGATGGCGTGCCGCTATTCCTGGAAGAGCTCGCACGGACCGTGCGCGAATCGGGTGGGCTCATCGATCGCGGCGACAGCTGGGAGCTTACCCGGCCGATCGAGGAACTGCGCATTCCGGTGACGTTGATGGACTCGCTCACTGCTCGCATCGAGCGGCTGGGCAGCGCCAAGGAGATGGCCCAGCTGGCATCGGCCATCGGGCGGCGCTTCTCCATCGACATGCTGGAAGCCATGAACGAGTCGAACCCAGAGACAGTCGCACCGGCCCTGCGTCGCTTGGCGGAGGCCGGGCTGGTCGACGTCTGGGACGAGCACAGCAGGGACTATGTGTTCCGCCACGCGCTCATCCAAGATGCCGCTTACCGCGGCATGCTGCGCAGCCGCCGCAAGCGCTTGCACGGCCGGATCGCCGATACGCTCGTGCAGCGTTTTCCGCAGCGCTGCGAGGCCGAGCCGGAAGGCCTGGCGCAGCATCTCGGCTTGGCCGGTCGCCCCCTGGAGTCCGGATGGGCATGGCAGCGCGCCGGTGCCAGGGCAGCCTCCCGTGCGGCCTTTGCCGAAGCCGTGGTACATTTCGAGGCCGGCCTGCGCGAGGCCAAGGCTGCCGCACCCTCGCGAGAGCGCGACCTGCTCGAGGCCGAGCTCTCAGGTAATCTCGGCGCCACTCTCATGCAGTCACGCGGCTTTGCCGCCGCCGAGGTCGAGGCCGCCTACCAGACTGCCTATGCAGCCTGCACCAGGGTCGGCGACGACGCTCCGCAGATGATGCCGGTCCTCTGGGGCCGCGCCGTGCATCGGATCATGGTGGGTGACGTTCGCAGTGCTTCCGAAGTGGTCGAGCGGATGCAGCGGATCGCAAACCTCGCCGAGAACGAGGACCTGCTCCTACTTGCGCATGGCATCGCCGGTGGCAACAGCTTCTATGCTGGCCGCTTTGGTGAATTGATCGGCCATGTCGCCGGCGTGCGCTCGATCTACGACTTGGAACGGCACCGGCCTCTTGCCTTTGCGTTCGGCATGGATCTTCTGCTTCAGGCTACCTTGTTCGAGGCGCATGCACGCTGGATGCAAGGCGAGGCCGAACTGTCCCGGCGGATCGTCGAGGAGAGCGACATCCATTTCGACGCACTGGCGGTGCCGATCATGGCGCCGTATCTGCTCGTATGGGGCGGCGCGGTGCTGCTCTATCGCGGCGATGTCGAGCCGGCCCTTGCCCGGATCGAGCGTGGCGTCGAGGTCGCCGACCGGCAGGGCTTCGCATTCTGGTCGGTATGTGGGCGAGTCTGGCAGGCGGTGGCCATGCTGGACGCAGGGCGAATTGCCGAGGGTGCCGAGGCGCTGGCCCAATGGCTGGGCGTCTACACGCAGATCGGGACCGGAATCGGTGTGCCCTACTTCAAGTCGCGGCTTGCAGACGCCTTGGCTCGCCAGGATCGTCGCGAGGAAGCGCTACGCCTCGTCCAAGAAGGCCTCGACCAGATCGCCCGGATGGGCGAGGGCTGCTGGCATCCCGAGGTGCTGAGGCTCCATGGCGAAATCCTGGCCACCGGCCCGGCCTCCAATCTTCCCGCGGCAGCTAGCGCCTGGCGTGAAAGCTTGGCGATTGCCAAGCGACAGGGTGCTCTGTCCTGGCAACTGCGCACGGCTTTGAGCCTCGCCCGCCGTGCCCCAACGGCGAGCGAGGGAACGGCGGCTCTGCGAGAAATCCTGCCGAGACTGCCGGCAGGCAACTTGTCGCCCGAGCAGGCCGAAGGCCATCGCTGCCTTGCGGTCAGATGTTGCTGAAGACGGTCACGTCGTCCGCAGTCAGGCCAGTAACGCCGTAGATCGTCACCCGGGATGCCCCCCAACCAAAGGCAACGCCGGTGTGGTTGGCAGCGATCAAGGCGCTGGTATCGATGATTGTTGACAACAGGGCCACCCCTTCCTCCGTCACCGACCTTACGTCGACATGGTCGTCGGCATTGTCCAGTCGGCCGTTCCGGTTGCTGTCGAGGTCGCCGAAGCTGAGGCTCCAACTGGGATGACTGCCGTCATTGTCACCGGGATCCTTGTAGGTGACCCTGATCCCCAGCTCATCCTCACCTTTCACGAAGTCCGTGACCAGATCGCTGCCGGGCGTCTCCTTGCCGCGACCCGCTTGATACCAGAACTGGTGCGAAAACACGTCGCGGCCGGCACCGCCGAAGAGGCGGTCTGCTCCGCTATTGCCGTCGATCCAGTCGTTACCGATGCCACCGTCGAGCCTGTCCCGGCCATCGCCGCCAAATAAATCGTCATCGCCGATGTTGCCGAGGAGGAGGTCGGTTCCTCTTGCACCGTGCAGCGTATCGTTGCCGGCCCCGCCAGTCGCTTCGTTGGTGGAGAGGTCGTACTCGCGGGCCAGATACTGCTCCACGCCCAGGGAGATGAAGTCGTCACCCGCCCCACCGAAGACCTTGTCGACACCGATCGAACCGAAAATCTTGTCGTTTCCGGCGCCTCCATCGATCATGTTCGAGTTGCCACGCTGCGACACGTAGCGGTCCTCGTCGGCATGAATGACGTCGTTGCCGTCGCCGCCCCAGATCGTGTCACTGCCGCGCCCGCCGAAAAGCTGGTCGTCGCCAGCATTGCCCTGCATGTGGTCGTTTCCGATCCCGCCATACAGCTTATCGCGGCCCCCGCCACCAGCTAGGCGATCGCTCCCGTCGTCACCCCCAACGACGTCGTCGCCATCTTCGCCACGCAGGATGTCGTCGTTCGCGCCACCCCTCAACGTGTCGTTGCCGTTCCCACCCCAGATCCGGTCATCACCCTGGCGCCCCTCGACGAGATCGTCACCCACTTCGCCAAAGAGAAGATCATTGCCAAGTTCGCCGAAGATCCTGTCGTTGCCAAGACCGCCTCTGGCAATGTCGCTGCCTGAGCGACCCCACAGAATGTCGTTCCCGGTGAACCCATCGATCTGATCTGACAGTGCTGTGCCGACAAGCACATTGTTTAAACTATTGCCATTGATCACGGCCATGCCATGCTCCGATCTATATCGACTGCTCCCGCCTGCAAAGACCTAGAAAATGATCTGTTCACATGCGGCAGGGCAGTACCTATGCCATTGGCACAGAACCGGCCGCTTCTACTACTGTCAAGAGACAAAATCGTATCTCGTACAGCTTAACGGTGTGAAGATTTGATCTTGGTCATAGCTGGGGCAGACGGGTATGGCTGCGTCCGATCATACCGTCCCGCTCGGTACGCCCACGCCGGGCTGGCCCATCAACCCACCCGCGCGAGCTTGATGCGGCCTTGCGCAATGGACCCGAATGAGGCTTCACCCGCAGGGACAATCCGCCTGGAGGCTCCTCTGATGTCCAAACTGTTCGACCTGACTGGCAAGGTCGCCCTCGTCACCGGTGCATCGCGCGGGCTGGGCTATGCCATGGCTGAGGGGCTGGCGGAGCATGGCGCTTTGGTCGTGCTGAACGCGCGGGATACAGACAGCCTCAAGGCAAAGGCTGATCTGCTCACGGGCAGGGGACTGAAGGCCGAGATCGCGCCCTTCGATGTCAGCGACGGCGACGCCGTCAAGGCAGCCATCGCGGGCATCGTGGAGCGGCATGGCCATCTGGATGTGCTGGTCAACAATGCCGGCATTCAGCACCGCAAGCCGGTCATCGAGTGGACCGACGAGGAGTTCGACCGGGTGCTGGCGACCAACCTCACCGCCTGTTTCCGTCTGGCGCGCGAGGCGGCGAAGGCGATGCTTGAACGGGGCGGCGGCAGCATCATCAGCACCGGCTCGGTGGTGTCGATCCTGGGACGTCCGACGATTCACGGCTATGTCGCCGCCAAGGCCGGCCTTCACGGCCTCACCCGCTCGCTCGCCGCGGAGTTGGCCCGCCAGGGCGTCCGGGTGAACGCGATCGGGCCCGGCTACTTCGCCACCGAAATGAACCAGGCCCTTCTGGCGAACAAGGAGTTCACCGCGTGGGTGGAAGCCCGCACCCCGGCTGGCCGCTGGGCAGAGCCCGCCGAGCTGAAGGGTGCGGTCGTGTTTCTGGCTTCCGAAGCGGCCAGCTACGTGCACGGCCACGTGCTGATGGTCGACGGAGGAATTTCAACGAGCCTGTAAGGGCTTACATTGCCGCGAGGAGCTTGTCCGCGCCGGTGACTTCCATCACGCCGGGGCTTTCCTCGACGTTCAGGATCTTCACGACTCCATCCTCGACCAGCATGGAGTAGCGCAGCGAGCGGATGCCCAGCCCGGCGCCGGAGGCGTCCAGCTCCATCCCGATCGCCTTGGTGAAGCTGCCGTTGCCGTCTGAGAGCATCAGCACCCGACCCTGCACGTCGTTGACCTTGGCCCACTGGTCCAGCACGAACGCGTCGTTGACCGCCACACAGGCCACCGTTTCCACACCCTTGGCCTTCAGTTCTTCGAAGTGCTCAAGGAAGCTGGGAAGGTGCTTGGAGTGGCAGGTCGGGGTGAAGGCGCCAGGCACGGCGAACAGCACCGCCTTCTTGCCGGCAAACACCTGTGCCGTCGTCACGTCGTCCAGACCGTCCGCCGTGCGGACCTTGAACTTGGCTTCTGGCAGCCGATCGCCCACGCGGATCGCCATCGATCGTCATCCCGTCGTTGGAGCCGGCACGGTCAGTCCGCGGGCCCCGATATCGCAACCGGGCCGCTTGCCCGTGGCTGACACATGGAACCGCCGTGCGCCGGACGCAACCGGCACATGTGTTGGCACAAGCGTGCTGGAACGGTGCGGTGGGATCTTGGCGACCCTCCATCCGAAGCCTATTTCCTTCGTATGGCTTCCTCTCCCCAGCAAACCAACTCGCACTTCACCGGCATGATGCTGATCGCCATGCCCAGCATGGCTGATACGCGGTTCACCCGCTCGGTGGTATATGTCTGTTCGCACTCGGCCGAGGGTGCGATGGGTCTCGTGGTCAACCAGGTCATCGACCAGCTGCGCCTGCCGGCCGTCCTCCAGCAACTCGGAATCAAAAGCGAGGGGCTCGCCGAGGATCAGCCGGTACACCTGGGCGGCCCGGTCGAGAGCAATCGCGGGTTCGTCCTGCACTCGGCCGATTACCAGCTGGAATCGACCCTGCTGATCGACGAGAACTTCGCGCTGACCGCCACCGTCGAAATCCTGCGGGCGATCGCCGAGGGCAATGGACCGAGCCGGCTCGTGCTAGCGCTGGGCTACGCCGGCTGGGCGCCGGGCCAGCTCGATGCCGAGATCCTGGCCAATGGCTGGCTGATCGCGCCGGGCGATGCCGACATCGTGTTCGGCCGCGAGGACGAAACCAAGTGGCACCGGGCGCTGGCCAAGCTCAAGATCGACCCGATCCTCCTGTCCGGTGCGGTTGGCCACGCCTGAGCGCGCCGGACGGGCAGACCGGGATCAACGCTCCCGCAGGGCTTCCGTGCGCGCCTTGAGAATCGGCTTGAGCAGGTAATCCATCACCGTCTTCTTGCCGGTCATGATGTCGACCTGCGCGGTCATGCCTGGGATGATCTCGAGCGGTCGCTCCTCGGAGCCGAGATGAGCCTTGTCGGTGCGCACGCGCACCCGGAAGAACGTCTCGCCCCGTTCGTTGGCAAGCGTATCGGCGCTGATGTCCTCGACCCGGCCGTGCATGCCGCCATAGATCGAATAGTCATAGGCGGTGATCTTCACCGTGGCCGGCAGGCCTGGCCGCAGGAAGGCGATGTCCGACGGGCGGACCATTGCCTCGACCAAAAGCGTGTCCTCGATCGGCACGATCTCCATGATCTCGCCACCGGGCGGCAGGACGCCGCCGACCGTGTTGATCTTGATCTGCTTCACGACGCCACGGACAGGGGAACGAACCTCCGTACGACGCACCTGGTCCTCGCCTGCGCTGACCGTCTCCTTGATGCTCTGCAACTCGGTGCGCTTGAGGGTGAGCTCACGCAATGATTCCGAGCGGAACTCGCTGATTGTCGCCTCGATGCGGTGGTTGGCTTCGCGAAGCGCGCTCTCCGCCCGTGGCTTTTGCAGCTTGGTCTGCTCCAGGTTCGACTGGAGGTCGACGACCTGACGGCGCAGCCGCAGCGTGTCCATCTTAGAAAACACGCCGCGAGCTGCCAGCGGCGCCGCCATGTCGAACTCCTGCTGTGCCAGATCCAGGGAGGTCGTCAGGCTCGCCTCCCGCGTCGCCAGCTCGTTCAACTCCCCCTGGCGCTGCTCGACCTGCTGACGCAGGACTGCGATCTGGCTGTCCAGCTGCTCCTGGCGTGCCTGGAAGAGGCTGAGCTCGCTCTGCGCCACGTCGGGCGCCTTCTCGAGGACGTCCGCCGGGAAGTTGATCGGCCGCCCCTCGATCTCCGCCTGGAGCCGCTCCACCGAAGCCAACAGTCCATAGTAGCGGACGACGTTCTCGCGGTAGCCGCTGGCTGCCCTGATGTTGTCGATCCGTGCGACCACCTGATCGGCGTCGACCAGATCGCCCTCGCGTACCAGCGTGGCGGCCAGGATCCCGCCTTCCAGGTTCTGGATGATCTGGACCTGGCGGGACGGAATGACCCGGCCCTCCCCACGGGAGACTTCGTCGAGCGTCGCCCACTGCGCCCACCAGATGAACACGGCGAAGAAGGCGATCACGCACCAGAGGATCAGATGGCTGAACAGCCGCGGCTTCCACCGGGACGCACCGAGTGCGCCCGGAATGAAGGCCTGCTCGGGGCCGCCGGCCAGAGCCCAGTTGCGGCCGCTCGCCATGCTCCCGGCACTCAGCTGTCTGCTGGCCATCAGCGCTCTCCCCGGATCTGGCCGGATGCCAAGGCCTTCAACACCTTCTCCTTCGGCCCGTCGGCTGCGATCCGCCCATTGTCGATCACCAGGATGCGCTCCGCCAGCGTGAGCATGGACTGGCGATGGGTGACCAGGAGCACGGTGCGCCCGGGTACCTCGCGGGCCAGCCGGGCCTTCAGCCTGTTCTCGGCCCCGGTGTCCATGGCGCTGGTCGGCTCGTCCAGGATCAGGATCGGGGGGTCGAGCAGGAGGGCCCTGGCCACCGCCACGGCCTGCCGCTGTCCACCAGACAGCGCCTCTCCCCTTTCGCCAACATGGAGATCGTACCCAAGGGGGTGACGACTGGTGAACTCCTCGACGCCTGCGATGCGTGCCGCACGGAGCACGGCCTGGTCGTCGACGAAGGCGGCACCAAGTGTGATGTTGTCGCGCAGGCTGCCCTGGAACAGGTACACGTCTTGCGGCACGCAGCCGATGTTGCGGCGAAGATCGGCCGGATCCAGCTGCCGGACGTCGGTTCCGTCCACCAGGATCGCACCTTCCTGCGGCTCGTAGAGGCCCAGCACCAGCTTCTCGATGGTGGTCTTGCCCGAGCCGATCCGCCCGATCAGGGCCACCCGCTCGCCTGCCGTGATCTTGAACGAGACGTTCTGCAGCGCCGGCAGCTTCTGGTTGGGGTAGGTGAAGGTGACGTTCTTGAACTCGATGTCGCCGCGCAACGACGGGCGGTGCACGAAGCGCACGCCGTCGGGCCGCTCCGTCGGAAGCGCCATGATATTGTTGAGCGTTTCCAGCGACGTGCGCGACTGGTGGAACCTTGTCAGTAGCGCGGCTACCTGCCCGAGCGGTGCCATGGCGCGGCTGCCGATGATCGTGCAGGCGATCAGCGCACCTACGGTCAGTTCGCCTGCGGCGATCTTGTAGACGCCCATGATCACCATGCCGACATAGACCAAGTTCGCAGCTGTGGATGCGAAGTTCACCGTGAGCGAGGAAAGGAAGCGAGCCTTGTTGGCTGTCTGGGCGGTGGTGGCGACCAGCCGCTCCCAACTGCGCTGCATGCGCCCCTCGGCCGCGACGCTTTTGATCGTTTCGAGCCCGTTGATCGCCTCGACCAGCAGGCCGTGCTTCATCGACGTCTCGCGGAAGGTCTCCTTGACGATCCGGTCGAGCGGCCACTGCACCAGCAGGCCCACGCCGAGCACGATGGGCACGGCCAGGGCCGGGATCACCGCGAGATTCCCGCCGATCAGGAAAACGATCGCCAGGAAGAAGACGATGAACGGCAGATCGACCAGTGCCGTGACGGTGGCGGAGGTGAAGAAGTCACGCAGCGTCTCGAACTCGCGCAGGTTACTGGCGAAGGCACCAGCCGAGGCGGGACGCCCTGCCAGGCGGATGCCCATCACCTGCTCGAAGATCCTGCTGGCCATCACCACGTCGGATGCCCGTCCGGCAGTATCGACGAAGTAGCCGCGGGCTGTCTTCAGAATGAAGTCGAAGGCAAAGATGATAACCGCACCTGCGGACAATACCCAGAGCGTGTCCAATGCATTGTTGGGGACCACGCGGTCGTACACGTTCATGACGAAGAGGGGCGAAACGATCGAGAAGATGTTGATCAGCAATGCCGCGATCACGACCTCGATATAGACCGGCCACTGCTTGAACAGGGTCGACCAGAACCAGTGGTTGCCAAACCGGGGCGGCAGGTGACGCTTGTCCCGCTCGTTCAGCTCCAGTTCCGGCCGGGCGAAAAAGGCATGGCCGGTGTAGACGTGCTCGAGCTCACCCAGTTCCATGTCCCGGGCGCCAAGCCCGGTCTCCGGAACGATGATCCGGACCTTTTCACCGTCGCGCGAGATCAGGACGCAGCTGCGCCGGTCGCGCAGCAGGAGAACGCAAGGCAGCGCCAGCTCGTCGATGTCGCGAAGGCCGCGTCGGATCAGCCTCGCGTCCAGCCCGGCCCGCTCGGCAGCGCGGGGAAACAGCGCCGGCGTGAGTCGCTCATTCTCCAGCGGCAGCCCCGAACGCAGCGCATCGGCCGATGTCGGGCGGTCCATGAGATGGGCTAGCGCGACAAGGCTGGCCAGCAGCGGATCGTCGATCTGCGCTGTCGATGCGCGGATCCGCCATTCGGCCTGGGCGGGGCGCGGAGGCTCCTGCGGCACGGCCGGTGGAACGGGATCCGCCGTCGCGTTTGGGTCAGCAGTCGGATCGACCACTGCCCGCTCCGATCCACCTTCTGGCCGGATCTCCGTCATCATCTTCCCTCGAGCGACACTTAAGATATCTCGGCGCACCTGGCGGCGAGGTGGCCTCGATGTGATCGATTGGGCACAAGGCCGTCTGCCGGGCTTGTAGCACCGACGAGATGACTTTCCCTTCCCATTCTCGCTACCTAAACACAAGGATGCGGCGCGTCACCCTTGTGCATCACAGATCACCTTCGGGTGTGGGCAGCGGCGCAACAGGCGGGAACTCATGTGGACGGCGACGTTGACGCGTGTTCTCCCCGCCGTCTATCGGAAGTTGAGAGGAGCCGTTTGCTCCTTCCCTGAAGAACCGACCCAAGGGCGGATAATCGGATGCGGACGTACCCAGGACGGACACTGGCGGCGCCACTACTGGCGGCTCTGCTGACGTCCACTGCCCTTGTTCTCGCAGCTGCGCCGGTGCGGGCAACAACGGTCGCCGATACCGTCCGGGCGACGATCGCGACGAATCCAGAAATTGGCGTGGTTCGCAACGACCGCCTCGCCGTCGACCAAGAGTTGCGGCAGGCACGTGCGCTCGGTCTACCGTCGGTTGATCTGCGCGTGGCCGGCGGCCCTGAATATACCAACTCGGTTGGCACCCGCGCCCGGAGTGACAGCTACGAAAGCCAATTCCGCTCCGATGCATCGCTGACCCTGACGCAGCGCGTGTTCGACGGTGGTGCCACTCGCAGCGAGATCGACCGGCAGACCGCCCGGGTCGATAGTGCGGCTCATCGCGTGCGCGAGGCAGCCGAGTTCATCGCCCTCGATGGCATCCAGAGCCATCTCGACATCCTCCGCAACCAGGATCTGGTGGCGCTCGCCGACGCCAACGTGGCCGCGCATCGTCGGATCCTGGGCGAAGTACGGGAGCTCGAAGCGGGCGGAACGACCGGAATCGCCGATGTCCGGCAGGCGGAGGCCCGGCTTGCCGCGGCCGTGGACAGCCTGGAACAGATCCGGGGTGACTTGGCGGATGCCTATTCCACCTATCTCCAGGTGGTCGGCGAGCGGCCGCGCGACCTGCAGATGGAGCGCCCGCCCATTGCCGCTCTCCCGCGTGACATGGAGGCTGCCGCGGTCAGGGCGTCGACGTCCAACCCTACGGTGCTGATCGCCGCCTCGGACGTGGACGTCGCTTCCGCAGAGGTGCGAGGAGCACGTTCCGGCTATTTTCCTCAATTGAACGTCGAGGCTGGGGCGGCGACCGGGAGCAACCTGAACGGTGTGGACGGCAGCGACGTATCGGCGCAGGTGCTGCTGGTCATGCGCTACAACCTGTTTCGGGGTGGCGCCGACGTCGCGGAAGAGCGCGAAGCCTTTCATCGCCTGAACGAGTCGCGCTCCTCGCTGGCGAGGGCGCGCAGGCAGGCGGAGGAGGATGCTCGTGCATCCTTTATCGCCCTGCAGACGGCCCGGGCGCGGACCGAGACTCTGAGGGACCAGGTCGAGGCCAATCGCCGGACTCGTGATGCCTATGCCGACCAGTTCATCGTCGGCCAGCGGACGCTTCTCGATCTGCTCGATGCGGAGAACGAATTGTTCGTTTCCCGGGTCAATCTGACGACCACGGAGTACCAGGAGCGCTTTGCCGTCTACCGGATCGTCACCGTTACGGGCGCCTTGCTGGATACGCTTGGGATCGACCGGCCGCGCGAGGAGATCAACATCGAGCGCAACCCCGAGAATGTCCACACGCCCGAGCGGATCGACGAGAAGACCCTCCAGATCCATGACCCGGCGGCCGAGCCGCGGCCTTTGCGGGGTGAAGCCGCGGGCGAACCACGCCCGCTTCCGGGCAACCCCGGTCTGTCGCCCCGACCCGCGCCCTCGGCGGACCAGTCCAGCGTCGCTCCCGTGGCGGTCGAGGAAGTGGTGGAAAGCGTGACCGAGGTCCAGCCGGCGGCAGCACCGCTCGGCCAGCCTGGAAGCGATGTTGAGACGGCAAGCGAGGTAGAGGCCCTGGCTGCCGTCGAGCCTACGGCCGGGCCTTCTGCCGCGGCGCCACCGGAGCGGGGCGGGGCCAGCTACGAGGATTTCGGCAGCTTCTGGAAAGCCATTACCGGCGAGTGAACGACAGGCTCAACGCTCTGGACCGGTCGTCCGATCAAGGTTAATCGAGGCTGAACCCGCCAGTCGGCCATACATGGCACGTGCGGTGGTAAATGGTTGCTGACGCGGTTCCCGGGAGTATGAGTTCGGCATGGTGGTCCGGCCTGTCGCGTTGGTCATTCTCGACGGTTGGGGTCGACGCGACGATCCAAGCGACAATGCCGTGGCGCTGGCCGACACGCCGGTGACCGACGGACTGCGTAAGCGGTGGCGGGAAACGACCCTGCGTGCCGACGGTCCCGCGGTCGGGTTGCCGGACGGCCAGTTCGGCAATTCCGAGGTGGGCCACACCAATCTCGGTGCCGGCCGGATCGTGATGCAGGAGCTGCCCAGGATCGGCCGCGCCATCGCGGACGGCAGCCTGGCAAAGCATCCCGCTCTGCTGGAAGCGGTGGACAAGGTACGCCGAGCCGGCGGACGTTTTCATCTGCTTGGCCTTGTGTCGCCAGGCGGCGTGCATGCCCATCAAGATCATGCCGTGGCCCTGGGGGGGATCCTGGCCGCCCGTGGCGTCGAGGTTCTTGTCCACGTCCTGACCGACGGACGCGATACGCCGCCGCGGTCAGGCCTCGACTATGTCCGTGCCTTTCAGGCGGCACTCGGCGATCAGGCCCGGATCGTCACGGTCGGTGGCCGGTACTTCGCGATGGATCGCGACAATCGATGGGAGCGGATCGAAAAGGCCTGGACCGCCATCGTCGATGGCATCGCGCCGAAGGTGAACACGCCAGAGCAGGCGATCGAGAAGGCTTATGCGGCCGGGGACGGTGACGAGTTCGTCGAGCCTGTGGTCGTGGACGGCTATGGCGGCATGCGCGATGGCGACGGCATCCTCTGCTTCAACTTCCGCTCGGACCGAGTGCGTCAGTTCCTGGACGCTCTGGTCAAGCCGGACTTCGCCGGGTTCCAGCGTCGCCACGTACCAGCCTTGTCCGCGGCGATCGGCATGACGAGCTATTCGGCGGACCTCGACAAGGTGTTGACGACCCTGTTCCCGCCCGAGCCAATGGACGATCTGCTGGGTGATGTCCTGTCGGCGGCGGGCCTGCGCCAGTTGCGGGCAGCGGAGACGGAGAAGTATCCCCACGTCACCTTCTTCTTCGATGGTGGCAGCGACAAGCAGGTGGTGGGCTGCCAGCGGATCCTGGAACCGTCACCGAAGGTGCCGACCTACGACCATCAGCCCGAGATGTCCGCTCCTGGACTCACTGATCGCGTAGTCGAGGCGATCCTGCGCGACGAGCCGGACTTCGTCCTGTTGAACTTCGCCAACCCAGACATGGTCGGACATACCGGCATCCTGGACGCGGCGCGACGCGCCGTGGAGACAGTGGATGCCTGCCTGGGGCGGGTCGTGGCGGCGGTGCTTCACCGAAAAGGCGCTGTGCTGGTGACCGCGGATCACGGCAACTGCGAGGTGATGCGCGACCCTGTCACAGGAGCACCGCACACAGCCCACACGACCAACCCGGTGCCGTTCATCTTGGTGGGTGCGCCGGAAGGGGCGAGCCTTCGGGAGGGCGGCATTCTCGCGGATGTGGCGCCGACCGTGCTGGACCTGCTTGGTGTGGCCCAACCCGCGGCAATGAGTGGCCGGACGCTCCTCTGCTCGGCGGCGGATACCTGATCGGATGACCGGATGGGGCCGGCTCCTCATGCGGATGAATGTCGTGCTGGTCATGCTGGCCGGTTTGACAGGACCTGCCTACGCAGCCGACGGGGAGATCCGAGCCCTCCCGCCATCCGAGGCCGTGACCCTGACGGCGCTTCAGGATCTCGACGATCTCGCCGCCCGGATGCGTCGGCTGCAGCTGGCGGCGTTCGGCTTGGATGCAGTTCAGGCGAACGTGCAGGCGCGACTGCAGGACCTGGACAGCGAGCGCGATGCCGTCGGCCGGGATGTGGCACAGCTCTCCAGACGAGTACGGCAGGCAAGAGCCGGCGTGGCCCGCAACCTGGGTCTTTATGTCGCTGCGGATCTGAGCGGGACCGATATCCGCCGGCGGGCGATCCGGCGTGCCATGCTGTCCACGCAGCGCCTTGACTGGGCTCGCACGGAGCTGCGGCTACAGGACGCGAAGATGGCCTGGGCGCAGGTCGATGGCGAGATCGTGAACGCGGATGCGCTGCTGGAGGAGCTCGATCGCGAGGCTGCAGCGGTTGCGTTGCAGCGAGATCAGGTCGACGATGCCCCGATCGCCGCGCTGTGGGTGGCGCAGGCCGAGGCTCGGATCGCCAGCAATCTGGCGCAAACGCAGGCCACCCGCGAGCGGCGCTACCTGCCGAAGGACGAGCCCCCGCTGCTCTTGGGTCTAGATGAGGATCTGGTCTGGCCAGCGACGGCACCCACCGGGGCGGACAATGATCAGGCCGGCGGGATCAATATTGAGGCACCCGCCGCCGACATGCTTCGGAGCTGGAGCAACCTTCTGTCGTCGACCCGCATGGTCGGCAACTCATCCGCCATGCACATGTCGTCGGACCACGGGATCACCTTGGACATTGCCTCCGGCGAACGCATCACCGCGCCGGCCGGCGGAACGATCATGTTCGCTGGTGAGTTTCGCACCTACGGGCTGATCTTGATTATCGACCACGGCGATGGCTACCATACGTTGATGGCTGGTTTCTCGCATCTGAACATCGGGTTGGGTGCGGTTGTCCGGCCGGGTGACGTGGTTGGCAGCTTGGACGTTGCGTCCGGGTCGGCCGGGCAGTTGTATGTGGAAGTGCGGCACCAGGGCGTGCCGGTTGATCCGATGCCGTGGCTTACGGCTCGCGAAGACAAGGTCCGGGGTTGATGAAGGCGAGATATCTGCGCTCTGGTCTCCTGGTCGGTGGGTCCGTCGCCGTCGGCGTGCTGCTGGGTCAGGTAGCACCACTGTCAGCCCAGTCCGGTGGCGAGGTCTACCGGCAGTTGAAGCTGTTCGCCGACGTGTTCGAGCGCGTCCGGGCGGACTATGTCGAGGACGTGCCGGACCAGACCCTGATCGAGAACGCGATCAACGGGATGCTGACCAGCCTGGACCCGCACTCGGGATACCTGGACACCGAACGGTACCGGGACATGCAGGTCCAGACCCGTGGTGAATTCGGTGGCCTCGGCATCGAAGTCACCATGGAGAACGGCCTGATCAAGGTCGTCTCGCCGATCGACGATACGCCGGCCGCTCGGGCAGGCGTACAGGCGGGCGACCTGATCACCCATATCGACAACGAGCCGGTCACTGGTCTGGCCTTGTCCGAGGCGGTCGACAAGATGCGCGGCCCGGTCGATACCTCGATCAAGCTGCGTCTGCTCCGTCAGGGTGCCGAAGAGCCATTCGACGTCACCATGGCCCGCGCCATCATCAAGATCTCCCCTGTCCGTTCCCATGCCGAGGGAATGGTCGGCTATGTCAGACTGACGACGTTCAGCGAGCAGACGGCGGGCGCGATGCGTGATGCAGTCGAGAAGCTCCGTGCGGACATGGGCAGCAACATGCAGGGACTGGTCTTGGACCTGCGCAACAACCCAGGTGGCCTGCTCGACCAGGCGGTTGCCGTGTCGGACGCCTTCCTCGACCAGGGTGAGATCGTATCGACGCGGGGGCGGCAGTCGGAGAGCATCCAGCGCTTCAACGCGCGCAAGGGGGACATCGTCGAAGGCGTGCCCATGGTCGTGCTGATCAACGGCGGATCGGCTTCGGCTTCCGAGATTGTCGCCGGTGCCCTGCAGGATCACCGCCGCGCCATCCTCATGGGCACCCAGTCCTTTGGCAAAGGCTCCGTCCAGACCATCATGCCGATCCCCGGCCATGGTGCCATTCGCCTGACCACGGCCCGCTACTACACCCCGGCTGGAACCTCGATCCAGGCCAAGGGCATTACCCCGGATATCGAGGTGCATGCGGCGAACATCCAGGACATCGAGGATGCCATCGGACGGCGGGAGGCGGATCTGCGCGGCCGGCTGACGAACGAGCAGGAAGAGGCACAGCCCGAGCAGGCGGAGCCGGCGGACGCGCAGCCCACGGACGACCAAGCACCCGAGGCGGCTGCCATTCCGACCGATCCGAAGCAGGATTACCAACTCTCCCGGGCAGTCGACCTGCTTCGCGGGATTGCACTCTACAGCGAACGTGGGCCCCTGAACTGATTGCGGCATACGGTCCCGTTACGCGAGCCCGCCATCCGTCGGGCGAGAGGCACCGATGAGCGAAGCCACGAGCCTGCGCACGAAGCGGCTGGTCATGCGACCCTGGCGGGAAGCGGACCGAAGAGGCTTCCGCATGCTCAACGCCGACCCCGAGGTCATGCGCTACTTCCCGCGGCCCTTGTCCGCCGAGCGCAGTGATTCGATCATGGAAGCTTGGCAGGACCATATCGACCGGCATGGCTGGGGGTTCTGGGCAGTCGAACAAGCCTCGGACGGGGCATTTGTCGGCGCGGTCGGGATTGCCAATGCGACCTTTCCGGCACCGTTCACACCTGCTGTGGAAATCGGGTGGCGGCTGTCCAGGGCCTACTGGCACAAGGGCTATGCGCAGGAGGCGGCGAGTGAGGCAATGAGGTACGGCTTCGACGAACTCCAGGTCGACGAGATCGTGGCGTTCACGCTGCCGACCAACCTGCCCTCCCGAAGGGTGATGGAACGGCTGGGAATGAGGCATGACCCGGCCGATGACTTCGAGCATCCCTCCGTCGAAGCGGGGCACCCGATGCGCCATCACGTCCTCTACCGCCTCGCGAGAGTGGATTGGCGCGCGACTGCCGGACGCCGCTGATCTCGCCGTCGGTTCTGATCCAAAGGCACCAGGCAGCGATGGAATCCGCGATGGCGCTCGCCATCTGACCTGGAGTTGGCCCGTCGCACGGGCGTAGATCGCGGAGTAGATGCCCATGGAAGAACTCACTGCCGAAGGCCGGCGCATCGTCGACGAGGTCGGGCAGCGCCATGGCCTGTCGACGGAGGCGGTTATCGTGCTGCTGCGTGCCCTCGTGGCTGGCCATGGCTCGATGGCGCAGTTCAACCATCCGGAACTCGGCGGCATGGGGCAGTGGTCGCAGGGCGGCATGGTCATGGTCGGCGACATGTTCAACCATGGCCTGAAGCAGCGCGTGGACGCCGTCTGCGCCGAGCTGGCGCAGCAGATCCGCAGCCAGCCCGTGTTCCAGCAGCCGGCCGCAGCATCGCAGCAGCAATACCAGGGGGCCGGATCGGGTAGTAGTGGTGCCGAAGTCAGCATGTTCATCCCCGCTGGCGGATCAGCGGCAGGGCGATGGTGGCCTGACGATCTCGGACAGCCGGCGGCCACCGGTGCGCAGAACAACATGCGTTACGCGGCGTTTCCCGACAAACGCCGGCTCGCGATCGACATTGGTGGGCGGGTGACCGTGTACGACACGGCCGAGCACCAGATCAGCGGCTTCTCGCAGCAGCAAAGCGGCGACGCTTCGCTGACCTTCAGCAGTCAGCACGGACTGGTTCGCGTCTCGGATCTGGCGATCGTATCGCCCGTGCAGGTGGCTGCACCCATCCAGTCATCCGGGTCTGTTTTCCGGCCGACGCCGGTGGCAGAAAGCGTGCCGCCTGTTGGCCAGCGTCCGGCGACGCCGGCGTCGCCTTCCGGTGAGGCGCCGGAACGGGAGGATATCATCGCGTCGATCGAGCGGCTGGCAGTCCTTAGGGACAAGGGCATCCTGACCGACGCGGAATTCTCAGCGAAGAAGGCGGACCTGCTGGGGCGGCTCTGACCGGGACAGACATGGCGCTGACCGTGGACAGTTGGCGCTGGCCGGTCGATCATTCCGGCCTGGCTTGCTGATCCAGCTATCTGGGAGATCGTCGATGGCGCTGTTGATCCGTGGCGGCACGGTGGTGAACGCCGATCGCAGCTTTCGGGCTGACGTACTGACAGAAGGTGGCATCATCCAGGCCGTGGGGGAGAACCTGGACGCCCCGCAGGGCACCGAGGTGATCGACGCCGGCGGAGCCTATGTGATCCCAGGCGGTATCGATCCCCACACGCATCTCGAGATGCCGTTCATGGGCACGGTAGCCATCGAGGACTTCTTCTCGGGCACGGCCTCGGCGCTGGCCGGCGGCACCACCATGATCATCGACTTCTGCATCCCCGGGCCCGGACGGAGCCTGACCGCAGGCCTCGACGACTGGCAGTCCTGGGCCGGGAAGGCCTGCGCCGACTATTCCTTCCACGTCGCGATCACGGAATGGACGGAGCGGACGGCGCAGCAGATGGCCGAGGTGGTCGACCGCGGCGTGACCAGCTTCAAGCACTTCATGGCGTACAAGGGCGCCTTGATGGTCGACGACGAGATCCTCTTCCACAGCTTCTCGCGCTGCCGCGATCTGGGTGCCTTGCCGATGGTGCACGCGGAGAATGGCGACGCAGTCTTTCTCCTGCAGCAGCAACTGCTTGACCGGGGCATTACCGGGCCGGAAGGTCATGCCTTGTCGCGGCCTCCGCATGTGGAGGCAGAGGCGGCCAACCGTGCCATCATGATCGCCCAAACGGTGGGATCGCCGCTCTACATCGTACACACCTCCTGCCGTGAGGCGCACGAGGCAATCGCGCGGGCACGTGCGTCCGGCGTGCGCGTCTACGGCGAGCCCCTGATCCAGCACCTCGTCCTCGACGAGAGCGTCTACTGGTCAACCGACTGGGAGTTCGCGGCCTCCCGGGTCATGAGCCCACCATTCCGGTCCAAGGAGCACCAGAAGTCCCTGTGGGACGGGCTGCTCGCGGGTTCCTTGCAGGTCGTCGCGACCGATCACTGCGCATTCACGATCGACCAGAAGAAGGGTGGCCTGGACAATTTCACCAAGATCCCCAACGGGACGGGAGGCCTGGAGGAGCGGCTGAAATGCCTATGGCATTTCGGCGTCAATACCGGGCGCCTGACGCCCAACGAACTCGTGGCAGCCAGCTCCGCCAACTGTGCCCAGATCTTCGGTCTCTATCCACGCAAAGGCGTCATCCAGGCTGGCTCCGACGCCGATCTTGTTGTCTGGGACCCGAAGGCCACCGGTACAATCTCGGTCAAGACCCATCATTCGAAGATGGACACCAACGTGTTCGAAGGGATCAAGGTCGAGGGGCTGCCTGCCATCACCGTGTCCGGCGGGAAGGTCGTCTGGCGGAACGGGCAACTGGACGTGCAGCGGGGTGCGGGGCGGATGATCGCGCGCAAGCCCGGCAGCGCTGCCACCGAGGCGCAGGCCAAGATCAACGAGCGCCTGCGGCCCCAGGGCGTGCGCCGGCTGGTCAGTGCCCAGCAGACACCCTGACCATCGAAGGCAAGAGGGAGTTGCGGCCGCAGCTCCTTCGCCACGAAGGCGATTAGTGGATCTGCACCGACGGTAGCCGCGGCACTGGCTGATCGGTGCGGCCAAGTTGAACGTCGAGCTCGCGACAGGCCTCCAAGCCGACACCGCTTGCGCCCGCCATGGGCCTGACCGAGACGTGGCTCACGACCATGTCGGCGGTGGAGGTGGACTCCAGCATGAATATATCGAGCGCGCAGACGCCCAGCGGATAACGCCACCACTGCGCTTGGCCCGCCCGCAGCGCGATCTCGGGCGAGCCGAACAGGTCATCGACACGCTGCGCGTCCATGCCCACCAAAGCCAGATCGCTGGACGATGGGAGAACCGGTGACGCCACTGGACTGGCCGCGAACACAAGGTCCTGGCGCACGAGCTGGGCCTGCGCGACCGAGGGATCGCTGGAGGCACAGCCACCAAGGGCGGCCATCCCAACCAGCACCATCAGCAAGCCTTGTCCCGTGCGCCAGCGCATCATGAAGGCGGGAGGTTCTCACTCGGCTGGCTGCCTTGGGCATGGCTCTCGATCATGCTGACCGACCCGGAGAGCATGCCACCACGCTCGATCTCGATCTCGCCATAGCGCACGTTGCCCCTGACCTTCCCCGACGAACGGATCAGCAGGCGCTTGCGCACCGTCAGCTCGCCCTCGTAGGTCCCGCTGATTTCCGCCTCTTCGACCTCGCAGCCGCCGATGAAGCGGCCGGAGCCCGCGATCTCGAGCGCGCGCGTCTCGTTGAGCGTAACTTCGCAGAAACCCTCCACCACCAGACGGTCACAAGCGGTGATCTCGCCGGCGAGCCGGATGCCCTGACCGACGATCAGGCGCTTGCCGGTGTTGTCGTCCGTTCCCGGGACGGACACTTTCGGCGCCATCACGCTTGCCAGCGACGGAGCGGGCGGCTCCTCCCTTTTCGGCACGGAAGGCATGACCGGAGGCTTCGTGTCCAGGTTCGCACGAGCGAGCGGCTCGTTCTGCTCGGGACGGGGCGGCTCATTGTCTTTCCTGCGGAACATGCTTTCACCGTCGGATCTTAGAGTTCGTCGGACACGTCCGAGCTACGTTGGAGCACCGAACATCAACTGTTCGATCTCGCTCTGGCTCTAGCATCCGCTCCTGGTCGGTTGAAACCCCCGCGCGTCTGCCTAGGGCCATACGACCTACAGCTTGAGGCATCTCCAGATGGGCGAAAAGTGTGCTGGCGCATCAACTCCACTGAAGCACACCACGTTGCGCCTGCGACACAGAGTTCCGTACTGCGCGTTGCCACCAACGCCCGCATCGCTATGGTCCGCGGCGCCTCGACCGATCGTCACCACCCGGAGCCTGCCATGCCAACCGTCGACCACCTGCCAGCACAGCTCGACGTGGTGGGTCTCGGCAACGCCATCGTCGACGTCGTGGCCGACGCCACCGATGCCCAGCTAGCTGAGCTCGACCTGATCAAGGGAGCGATGACCCTGATCGAAGCCGATCGCTCGGAGTTCCTCTACCAGCACATGGGCCAAGCCATCGAACAGTCCGGCGGCTCTTGCGCTAACACCATGGCGGCCCTGGCGGCTCTGGGGGCCAGGGCAGGCTATGTCGGCCGCGTGAAGCAGGACCAGTTGGGCGCCATCTTCGCGCACGACATCCGGGCGACCGGAGTCACCTTCCTCAATGCACCTGCAGCCGACGGGCCTGCTACGGCGCGCTCGCTGATCTTCGTCACGCCTGATGCACAGCGCACCATGCAGACCTATCTCGGCGCCTGCGTAATGCTCGACGAAGGCGACGTGGACGACGCTCTCGTCGCCCGTGCCAAGGTCACTTACCTGGAAGGATATCTCTGGGATCGTGATGGTGCCAAGGCGGCCTGCCTGAAGGCTGCGTCGATCGCCAAGGCCCATGGGGGCCAGCTGGCGCTGACCCTTTCCGATAGCTTCTGCGTCGGGCGCTGGCGCAGCGAGTTCCGCGAACTTGTCACCAAGCAGGTCGACATCCTGTTCGCGAACGAGAGTGAGATCACCAGCCTCTACGAGACTGATGATTTCGAGGTGGCGAAGGAGGCTGTCCGCCGCGAAGTTGGGCTCGCCGTGCTGACGCGCGGCCCGTCCGGGTCGATCGTGATCGCGGGTCAAGAGGAGCATCCGATACCGCCGGTGGCCCCGGCACGTATCCTGGATACGACCGGTGCCGGTGATCTCTATGTGGCCGGCTTCCTCTACGGATACACCCACGGCCATTCGCTCGCCGACGCGGGCCGACTGGGCAGCGCCTGCGCCTCGGCCGTGATCGAGCAGTACGGCGCCCGGGTCCAAAAGCCGCTGCGCACCCTCATCGAGAGCAGCGGCCGCTGATCCAGCCGTATACCGGGACGCGGCTCGGCGGGATCGGCTGGGCCCTTTCCGGGGTTGTCGTTTTCACCGTCATCTTTGCAGCCGGCAAGCTGACGGGCGGCCAAGTTCCGCTCGTCCAGCTCATCATGCTACGCCTGATCGGCGCGCTGCCGGTGCTCCTGGCCTGGCGGTTGGCCACGCGCACCTATCTCCCCTTCGTGACGCGCGCGCCTGCACTCAGCATCATCCGAGCGTCCTGCGGCTATGGCGGCTTGATGTGCGCCCTGGAAGCCGGGATCCGCCTTCCTCTGGCCCAAGCGAGCACGCTCGGGCTGCTGGAAGGAGTCCTGGCCGTTCTACTGGGAGGATTGCTGCTTCACGAGCGGATCGGGCTGCCGCACCGGGCAGCCGCGGTGTTGGGCTTGGTCGGTGCCACCTTGGCGGCCGAGCCATGGCGCGCCGAGTGGCAGCTGTCGTCAGGTGTTCCCATCGCCCTTGGCAGCGCATTGCTGTTCGGCCTTGAGGTCGTGGTCATCAAGAAGCTGGTGGAAATGGATGAGGCATGGACGCTGATCTTCACCGTCCACCTCTTCGGCCTCGTCCTGCTTGCGCTGCCCGCGTGGTTCATGTGGCGGCCGATCGAACCGGGCCAGATGCTGTTCGCGCTGGCCCTCGGCCCTCTTGGCATCCTCGGCCAGCTGATGAACGTGCGTGCCTGGCGGGCGCTGCCGATCTCGGTGATCGGCCCGCTCGGCTATTCGTGGGTGCTGTTCGCGGCGATCCTGGGCTATCTCGTCGGAGGCGAGCGCCCTGGGACCTGGACGATCGCGGGCGCCATGCTGATCCTTGCCAGTGGCTTGCTCCTGGCACGTGACGGACGCTGAGGCGACAGAGTCCGTCGGCCGAGATCAGCTTGCTACCTCGCAGCGTTCTTCAGGGCCTGGTCGAGATCGGCAATAATGTCCGAAGCTGTCTCGATGCCGATCGACAGGCGAATGACGTCCGGGCCTGCGCCGGCCGCCACCTGCTTCTCTGGTGGAAGCTGGCGATGCGTGGTTGAAGCCGGGTGAATGATCAGCGAGCGGGTATCGCCGATATTGGCGACGTGGCTCAGGAGCTCGCATCCGTCGACGACCTTCACGCCCATCTCGTAGCCGCCCTTCACCCCGAAGGTGAAGACCGAGCCCACGCCGTTGGGGCAGTACTTGTCGAGCAGTGGTGTGCGATTCCGCTCCAGTCGCGCATAGGAGACCCAGGCTACTGCCGGATGGGTCTCCAGGAAGGCGGCGACCTTGTCGGCATTCTCGGCATGCCGCTGCATGCGCAAGGGCAAGGTCTCGATGCCGTTCAGGATCAGGAAGGCGTTGAAGGGCGACATGGCAGGTCCCATGTCGCGCAGCCCGATCGCCTTGTTGCGCACCGTCATCGCGAACGTGCCGAAGGTCTCGTAGAAGGACAGGCCATGGTACGCGGCCGTGGGCTTGGTCATGAGCGGGAACTTGTCGTTCTGCGCCCAGTCGAACCGGCCGCCTTCGACGATGCCGCCGCCAACCGAGTTGCCCTGGCCACCCAGATACTTGGTCAGCGAGTGCACGACGATGTCCGCACCCCATTTCAGCGGGTTGCAGAAGTAGGGGCTGGGCAGGGTATTGTCGACGATCAGCGGGACGCCGGCTTCGTGCGCAATCGTGGCGATCGCTTCCAGATCGGCGACGATTCCGTCCGGATTGGACACGCTTTCCACGAACAATGCCTTCGTCCTGGGCGTGATCGCCTGCTTGAAGTTGCTCGGCTCGCGCGGGTCGACAAAGCTCACGTGCCAGTCGAACTGCGGGAAGGTGCCGCTCATCTGGGCGATCGACCCGCCGTAGAGGCGATTCGACGAGACGACATGGTCGCCTGGGGTCAGCAGGTTCAGGAAGGTCAGGAATTGCGCGGAATGGCCGGACGCGGTGGCGCAGGCGGCCGTGCCTCCCTCGAGTGCGGCCATCCGCTCTTCCAGCACCGAGACGGTCGGGTTGGTCAGGCGCGAGTAGATGTTGCCGAACTTCTGGAGGTTGAAGAGCGCGGCCGCATGATCGACGTCGTCAAACACGAACGAGGTCGTCTGGTAGATCGGCACCGCCCGGGCGCCTGTGGTCGGATCGGGCGCTGCGCCCGCATGCACCGCCAACGTCTCGAATCCGTAACCCGTCTCTCCGGCCATCCGCTTTCTCCCGAGCCATGCATGCCGCGGTGCCTGCATGATCAACAGGTAAGTTTCAAGCTCTGCCGGGATGGGGCATGGTGCCGACCCATGAAACTCGTGCGACGCAGCTTCTTGACGGCGTTGCCTGGCCTTGTGGCCGGCTGTGCATCGGTTGGACCTTCGACGATCGTCCGCGACCATCGGGACTATACCGACGCCATCGCCGATGCTGCCAAACGGCAGGTGCTGGGCGCTGTCGTCCGGCTCCGTTACGCGGACCACGTCGCCTTCCTCGACGTGGGTCAGGTGGTGGCGGGCTACCAGATCGAAGGGGTCCTCGGCACGGGCACCAGCTTTACCAACGGGCTGGACCTGGGGGAGGATCTCAGGCTCTCCGCTGAAGGACGGTACATCGACAGGCCCACCATTACCTGGCAGCCCGTCACGGGGGCTGCCCTGTCGGAGCGCCTGCTCCAGCCGTTGCTGCCGGGAATTCTGGCCGTGCTGGGACTGACCGGTTTCCCCCCGGACATGGTCTTTGGCCTGACCGTCAGTTCCATCAACGGGCTTTCCAATGGATCCACGCGACCTGGCGAGTCCATTCCGGCGGATCCGCGTTGGAGTATGGTGATCGACCGCTTCCGCTCGGTGCGCAGCATCGGCGTAATTGGCATTCGCACCGACCGTGACGGGCTTGGTCGCCCGCGTTTCGTGCTGGTCGACGAGAGCCGTGGCGCCGATCCTCGCGTGAGGGAGATCCGGTCGCTTCTGGGCTTAAGGTCCGAGTTGAACGAGTTCCCTCTGGTCTATGGCTCCGGGCTGGGTGACGGCAGCACGATCAGGATGATCACCCGCCCGCTCCTGGACGTGCTGCTGGAGGTGGCTGGCCGCATCAAGGTCCCGGCTTCCCATGTCGGATCGGGGCGCACGCCGAAAACGGTGGTGGATGTCCCGGCGCTGCCGGTGCTGCGGATTGAAGCTGACGAGGATCGGCCACGCTCGGCTTATGTCGAAGTGGATTATGGAGGCAGCTGGTTTTGGATCGACGAGCACGATTATGCCAGCAAGCGGACCTTTACTTTTCTGATGCTGCTGGTGTCGCTCGCGCAGACCGATCCCGGTAGCCAGCAGCCGCTGCTGACAATACCCACCGGGTAGCAGTAGGGGTAGATCAGTCCGTTGGCCGCAGACAGGACGCTCAGCGTCTGCTGACCTGGATCACCGGCAGTCGCCGCGCTTCCTGGTCCAGCCCCTTGCGGGCCCAGTCCTCCCACAATGCTTCCGGTGGCAGGAAGAACCAGCCGGTTTTGGGATCTCCCACCTTCACGAACCTACCGCTGGCGACGCACAAGGCCGTCAGCAGGCAGATCAGAGCGGCACGCTCGTCATGATTGGATGTCCTTGAGAGCCTGCTGACCAAGGTCGGATGGCCGATGTCCAGTTCCGCCAGCAAGCGCTGCGTGAGCCCGGATTTGACCCAGGCGTCGTAGAGCCAGTCAAATTTCCTCCCACGGCGGAGAACTGGCGGATCCGCAAGCAGTCGGTCCGGCAGTCCGACGGCCAGGAACGCGTTCGGAAACGCCTCGACGATCAGGTCGGCACGGGCGGCCAAGGCTGTCGCTGCTGCCATGGTTGCCCGTCTGAAAGCCTGCCCGGTTCCAGGGATGTGAGACATGCCTGGCTTGCATCGCCTTGCAAAGATGCCCCTGCAGAACAGGCGCTCGACCGAACGAGGCGCCGTCAGTTCCAGATCAAGGGGAGGCCAGGGGCCATCGATGGCCAGGCAGTCATATCTTCCATGGTCGAGCAGCAGAGCACGAGCGGACGCTATGTCGAGATGTTCCAGGAGAAGGGCCTCTTCCCGCTGGATGGCAACGCCAGAGGAGCGTGCCGTTTGGCTGAAGCCGATATCCAGCCCGGCCAGTCGCCAGGGAACCATCAGGGACGAGCGCGGAACTTCGACAGCTGCATGGCTTGGCCCTTCTTCGACGAGATCATGCCGCGGTTCACGCCAAGCCAGCCGATCTCGCCGAACAGGCGCCCATACTCGATCTTCGGGCAACGGTTCATTACCACCTTGAGACCGGCGGCCTCTGCCTTGGCGGCGGCTTCGTCGTGACGTACGCCCAATTGCATCCACAGGACCTTGGCACCAATCCTGATCGCTTCATCCGCGATGGGTGGTACGTCCTCGGACTTGCGAAAGATGTCGACCATGTCCGGTACGAGCGGAAGGGACGCAAGGTCAGCGTGAACGACCTCTCCCAGCAGCGTCTGGCCAGCATAGCGCGGGTTGACCGGCAGGACCCGGAAGCCTTTGCCCTGCAGGTAGAGCATGGCGAAGTAGGACGGGCGCATCTCGTTCATCGAGGCACCGACCATCGCGATCGTCTTCACGTCCTTCAAGACCATGCGGAGCATGCCATCGTCATAGCGAAGGTCGCCGCCTTCAATGCTCATCGGACTTCCTTCGAACTACAGGTGAAATGCCCGGTAAAAGGGCTGGAAGGACAGATGCCTCGGCCGATCTCAGGCCGGCCAGTGTGGTCGGCGCTTCTCGGCAAAGGCGGCCACGCCCTCGGCGAAATCGGCACCGAGAGCGTTCTGGACGATGACCTCGGTCGCATGGCGGTAGGAATCTTCCAGGTTCATGCCCGCACTCTCGTAGAAGGCGCGCTTGCCCAGGGCGACCACGTCGTATGGCTTGTCCAGGATCCGGGCGGCAAGATCAGTGACGACATGGTCGAGATCTGCCGATGGTACGACGCGATTCACCAAGCCCAGGCGCAGCGCCTCGTCCGCATCGATAAAGTCGCCCGTGAACAGCATCTCGAGTGCCGCCTTTTGCGGCATGACCCGGCGCAGTGCCACGGCCGGCGTAGCGCAGAACAGGCCGTACTTGATCCCGGAGGTCGCAAAACGACTGCGATCGGATGCCACCGCCATGTCGCAGGCGGCGACCAGTTGGCATCCTGCCGCGGCCGCGATTCCATCGATGCGCGCGATCACCGGCTGGGGTAGGCGGGTGAGCTTCACCATCACCCGGGAGCAGTGGGTGAACAGTTCGGTCAAAGCCGTCTCGGTCCGGTCAGCAGCCATCTCCTTCATGTCGTGGCCAGCGGAGAAGGCGGCACCGTGGCCGCTCAGCACGACCACCCGCGTTGAACGATCCAGCGAGATCTCGTCGAGCAGGCGCTCCATCTCAGTGAGCACCGCCCTGGATAGGGCGTTGAACGCCTTAGGCCGGTTCAGGGTCAGGTACGTGACGCCGTCCTGGTCGTCCCTGAGGATCACGGGCTCGTTCTGCATGGCACTGGCCGACATCGAGGCTGCCCCCTGGGAAAGCTGCTGCGGCAATGAACGGCTTGCGGGAGCGCCGACGTCTGGGCGACAGACGGGCGGACGCATGACCGTGAGCCCCTGATATAGTGTCGAACAAGCCTCTCCCACCCCTGGATGCTGCAGGATTCGCAGCGCTGGCTGAAACCGCCGTGCCACTGGTGCCGATTCTCGGTCTGGCAGTCGATCGGTTCGACGCTGAAGCAGTGGTTGTCAGGCTGCCCTGGCAGGACGTCGCCCTTCGCCCGGGCGGCTCGGTATCCGGACCCGCGATGATGACGCTGTCGGACATCGCGCTTTGGGGTGCCATCCTTGCGCGGGTCGGGCGGGAGCCGCTTTGCGTCACGACCGACCTGACCTTCCATTTCCTGGCGAAACCACGCCACGCCGACGTCCTGGCCGAAGCTCGGGTCATCCGGCTCGGACGTACGCTGGCAATTGCCGAGGCCACGCTGCGGTCCGACGGGCAAGTGGAGCCCGTGGCCCACGCAGTTGGGACCTATGCGTTACCCGGGCGGTCCTGACGGCACCGTGCAACCCTGGCGACCCGCTGGCGGCCGGCACTTGGCGCCGGTGCTCTTCCTGCCCAGATGGTATCGGTCTCAACCCATTGACCCACGAGCTGATCAGCGGAGCGTACAGCGGGTCCAGCTTGTCCAAGAGTTGTTGGCAAACGGCAGTTCTTCTTGAGAATGGTTGGGGAGCTGGTGACATTGTCCCGTGTCAGCAGAAGACGGGATGACCAACGCCGTGCCTTTGTCTTTCTCACGCATCCCTGATGGCGGGGGGTGCCCTCCTGGCGTCGTTCTCGCCAAGTCAGATCTTGCAGACGCCAGGAGCCCGCCGCAACACGTTGCTGAAGGGCATCAAGGGCACTGACGACGTTGTGCTGGACGCAGCCGATGACGGGTTCTTCTCGCAGAAGTGCCTGCGAGAAAAACGATGCTAAGCGTCTCGCGTGCAAGTCCCGTGGTGCCGGCGAGCTGGCGTGGAACAAGACCGACCAGCTTCCTATCCCGGCTGGCCGGAGACCCCGAACGACGCGGCCCTGTTCGCCCGCTTCTGCCGGATGCAGACGCCAGCATCCCGGCGACCGCCGGCAACTCCAAGGCTGCTGGTCGTGGGCGCAAGCCGTCATCCGCCCACCAAAGGCGTTCCACCCCGGAGCAGCCGACCCGCCACCCGCTTGACCGGCAATACCGTGTCTCCGGGGGAGCGGGTTGAAGCCGGATGAGACCAAGGCCTGCGTGATCGCCAATGCCTCCAGTCGATTCAGCAGTGGAGAGCGCAAAGCCGCGAGATGGCCGCGGCTGGCCGGTTGATCGGGATCGGATCGGGCGGTGCTCCGGCCGAAGCCGTCGCGGTCCGTTGGTGGCGCGAGGCTGGTCGCTGCTCGACGAAGACCTACATGAGGGTAGGACGCGCAGAGCCGGCTCGAAGGTGACGCGCAAGGCGGTTTGCCGAGCAAGGCCATCAAGGACGATGCGGATGATCATGCTGCGCAACCTGTCGACGGCCGCCCTCCTGGTCCTGGTGGGCTGCACTACGGTGGACGTGCCGGGCCATCCGGAAGCCATTGCCGCCATCCAGAGCTATTATGCAGCGAACGCCTGGGAAGAGGGTGCACGCTGCGTCTCGCCGTCGATGACAGTCACCCGGACCAATATCCTGGAGGACACGCCAGAGCGCCTCGTGGTCGAGGCCCGCTACTACTGGCAGGACGGACGGCGCTCATCGGATAACGCAGCCGTCACCTGTTCGGGCTTCGAAACGAGGACCTTCACCCTCGCGCAGGGCCGCGTGGTGTCCATGACTGGTGAGCAGCGCCGGTAGCAGGCCCAATTCGCCTTGCCATGCTCGGCATGCCTTCGGATCAGGCGACGAGCGACGTCAGCAGGATGAAACCAATGACCAAAACGGCCAGGCCACCGACGAAATAGGCCCAGCCGGGGATGACTGGCTTGGGTGACGGCCCCGGCAGGGTCGCTTCGGGTCCGGCCGAGCGGGCGATGTCTTCGGGCGCCGTGTACTGGCCGGCTGCCTCGTCGTCCGTTCCGAACGTTGCCATGGCCGGTTCTGGCGGCGTGTTCTTGTCCAAGGTCTTGTCGGCGTCGATGCGCTCCCTGATCTGCAACCAGTTCGGTCCACGCTCGCTGTCGTTCGCCATCGTTCCGTCTCTCGATCACCTCGTGCCCGGGCCAACCCTTGCGGATCGGGCAGGTTCCTTCGGCGAGGCTGGGCGTTGTGCCCGAAGCTGAACCATTGCGGAAGGAGAGCGGATGTCCAGACAACGCGGCCGGATCTCGAACATTCTCACCCTGTCCGTCGTGGCGATGATGGCAGGCACCACAGCCGCGCAATCCCAGCTGAAAGAAGCATTGGACGGCGCCCTGGGCGAAGATGGCGCCTCCATGTTCGAAGGCCTTGGTAGCCAGACCATCCCGTCGCTGGGCGACGTCGGGACCGGCAACATTGCTGGCCTGCTGGAGTTTTGTGCCAAGAACAACCTGCTAGGTAGCGATGCTTCAGATCTCAAGGACAGGTTGCTCGGGCAGATCGGGGGGCAGGAGGAGGCGAATGCCGATCCGGGCTACCGGGAGGGGCTGGGCGGCATCCTTGGGAGTGACAGCGGCCAGAAGCTAGAAGCTGAACCTGAGCGGCGGCGGCTTCAAGAAGCAACTCACCGAGAAGGTCTGTGATCAGGTGCTGACCTATGGCCAGTCGCTGATCTGATGCGAAGAGGGCAGGCGGCTGGCAAGCTCTGGAGGCGAGATCTGGCCGGGTTTGTTCGGGTGATCGACCCCGGTCTCGGCCAGCCGGAGCCCCGCAAGAACCGCCGCTCGTGATGAACAGGTGGAGACACCGTCCCTATCGTCCGGATCTCCGGCTCGGAAGGCCGCTCCGCACCGCCGATTGTCGGCCTCCGCCCTCAACTGCTGTCCACCGTCGCTAGTCCTGCCGGATCCCGGCAATGTTTCGCAATCGGGCAGCTAACGCGTGTCGCCAAAGGCGAGGTAGTGGGCGGCAAACTCGTCGTAGCGTGAGGCGACGCGGCGGAGTTGCTTGCCGACCAGCCGTTGGTCAGGTTGCGCTGCCGGTAGGCTTGGCGGTCGAAGCCAAGGTTGTCTGGCTGGTCCACCCGGTTCGGGATGGTCGGGACGATTCACATGGCGTGGAAAGGATTGAGCGGCCAGGCAGCTGAACAAGCCCTCCGCGATGACGGCGGCAACCCTCCAGCGGGCCTACCTTGCCCGTCGGTAGGCAGGATGCCTTGCTCGGACGATGGCGCCACACCCAGCAGGTCGTGGCGCCCACCGCCGTTCAGGTGCAGCGCTACTGGCCGCCATGCACACCGGCACGAAGATGCAGCTCTGTCTAAGAGCCACTGCGGGAGTGGCCGAGTGCCTGTCCGCCTGCCGACTGACATGCTCCTGTAGCACAGGTAGGGGTACGGATAACGGTGCTTCTCAGCATGCGCGCCTTCCGACCAGTGTCCGGTGCCTGCGGGCTTCAGCCCGATCCCTGGGAGGGGGATGAGCTGGTGCGAGCCAACCAGAGCACCACCTCCATAAACGCCGGTGGTCGATCGAGGGCCGCTCGATCCTGGGCTTTTGTGGCGGCAGCAAGGGCTTGAGCCTGTTCCACATCACGCCCATCAGCAGGGGGCGAATCGTCACTGAGCCCAAAATGCGGTCAGGTCAGCGCTTCGCCAGCTTTGGCGACATGACCTGGCGCCGCAGAAAAATAATCGATAAACATTCTGTAATATACAGGAAAACGCTCCACTGTCAGCATGAAGGCAGTTGATCAGAACACCACATGGACCGGGCCAGAGTCGGTGCACATGCACGGATGGGCTTGAGCATGGGAATTTTGTGCGGCAGCGGGAGAGTCAGGAAATGGAACAGTCCCTCGTGCCAGAGGTTCATGATATTGCTCGTCGCAACACGCCGCCGGACGATCGCGAGCGATGCCTGTCCCGGCACGGGAAATAATTGCCGGTGGGTTCGGAGGAACGGCGATGGCCCCGAGAATGCAGCGCGTGAACCTCAGCGGCACCCGCGTACTGGTCGTCGAGGACGTGTACGTGATCGCGGATGACCTGCAGCACGAGCTGGAGCATGCCGGTGCCGAGGTGGTAGGGCCGGTGCCCACGCTCGACGCGGCCATGAAGCTGGTCACGGCGGGGCCAGGGATCGATGGTGCGGTTCTCGACGTCGAGCTGAACGGCCAGAAGGTATTTCCCCTGGCGGCGGAGCTGAGCAACCGAGGCGTGCCGTTCGTGTTCGTCACCGGCTACGACCAGAGCATGATTCCGGCTGAGCACAGCCATGTTCCCCGCTATGAGAAGCCGGCGGACGCGATGAAGATCGCCAGGGCGCTGTTTCCGAAGCGTTTGGCCGGCTGAGGCAGGCCATCACACGGCTTGGGACGATCATGGTCCGTGGCCTGTCCCAGAAGGCGCCTTGCTCAGGACGATGATCTGCTCGGTCGCCGGCAGCCTGATGGTACAGCGCAGGCCGTTGGAACCGAACTGCAGGCCCGTCTCGCCGCCAAGCTCGTAGGCCAGGGTCCGCTCGATCAGCTCGGTCCCGAAGCCACGCCGCTGCGGCCCCGCGGCGTCGAGCTGGACGCCGGTCTCGATCCAGTCGAGCACGAGATACCGCCCGCCCTCCCGTTCCTCGAAGCGCCAGGACACTTCGATCCGGCCCTTGGGCGACGTAAGAGCGCCGTACTTCACGGCATTGGTCGCCAGCTCGTGAAGAGCCAGCCCGAACGTCTCGGCCGTCCTTGGCTGCAGCCGCACCTTCGGTCCCTTGATCACGCTCACCTGCTCGCCTTCGCGGGCGGCGTGCGCCAGCAGTTCGTCCGCCACCAGCATCTCGAGATCGAGCCCGGCGGCCGGGTCCCTTGTCGTGACGGCCTGCACCCGGGCAAATGCGTTCAGTCGACCGTCCAGGTGGGCTGCATAATCCTCGACTGTCTTGCTGTTGACGGCACTGCGCCGGGCGATCGAGCGGACCACGGCCAGCGTGTTCCTGACCCGATGCTGCAGCTCGCCCAAGAGCAGCTTGGCCTGACTCTCGCTCTGGCGCAGCCTTTCCTCACGCTCGCGTCGCTCGGTAACGTCCTGGCCGATCTTCATGACGCCGCGAAAGCGGCCTGAGGCGTCGTACAGCGCACGTGCCGAGCCTTCGATGAACACGCGCGTACCGTCCTTGCGCATATGCCAGCGCACATCGGGGGCCATTCCCTCCTCGCGCGCCTGGGCGATTTCCTTCTCCGGCGTGCCCTGGTCCCGATCTTCGGGCGTGTAGAGGATGGCCAGCATTTGGCCGGTCGCTTCCTGTGCCGTCCAGCCGAACACGGCGGCGGCACCCGGTGACCATTCCTCGATACGGCCTGACCGGTCGGTGACGACGATCGCATAGTCCAGCGCGCCTTCGACGATCAGGCGGAACCGTTCCTCCCGATCGCGCAGCGCCTCCTCGGCCCGCCTACGTGCCGTGATGTCGACAAACGTCATCACCACGCCGGCAATGAAGTTGTCGACGCTGCGGTAGGGCAACACACGGGCCAGATAGGAGCGGCCGTTCTGAGGAGCCTCGATCTCCCGCTCGACGCTGGCAAGTGTCCGCAGCACCCGGCGGGCGTCCTCCTGCAGATTGTCATAAGCCACGCGCGACTTGATGTGGCCGATTGGGCGGCCGAAGTCTGATTCGATGAGATGGAAGATGTCCGCGACGGCGGGCGTGTAGTTGGCCACCCGTAAATCGTTGTCGAGGAAGATCGTCGCGATCTGCGTGCTTTCCAGCAGGTTCTTCAGGTCACTGTTGGCCCTCGCCAATTCCTGGACACGGTGCGCCAGCTCGCCATTGACCGTCGACAGTTCCTCGTTGACCGACTGGAGCTCTTCCTTCGACGTCTCCAGCTCTTCGTTGGCAGACTGCAGCTCCTCGTTCAGCGACTGGTATTCCTCGTTCGAGGACGTCAGCTCCTCGTTCGTGCTCTCCAGTTCCTCGATGGTCGCCTGCAGGCGCTCGCGCGCGACGAGCAGTTCGGCGTCGAGACGCTGCACCCGCTCGTCGTCGCTGTCCGGCACCCGTTCCCTGGCCTTCTCTGACGGGTCGGGTCCCTCCTTGAAGATGACCACGAAGGTCCGCGAGGACGGGGCATCGTCCTTGACCGGCTCGACCACCAGGTCGACCTGGAGAAGCTGCCCGTCGATCGTCATGAGCAGGTCGCTGGAATGCACGGTTTCGCCGCTCTCGGCTGCCTTGTTGAGCGCCAGGCGCAGGTGAACCCGCAGGTCCGGATGGATCAGGCTCAGCAGGTCCAGGCTGGCGGCACCACCGGTCGGGTGGATGTAGCGGCCCATCTTCGCCGAGAAGTGAAGCACGCTGAACATCTGGTCGGTGATGACATAGGCCGGCGCATAGCGCTCCACGAGCCGCTCGGCCCGGCGCGTGAGCAATCCGTCGCGCAGGCGCGGCTTCGGCAGCGGGCTTGGAGATTCCAGGGGCCGTCGCGGGTCGATTGGCGTGAAGGTCAGGTCGGGGAGGACACGACCGGCAGTGTCCTGGCGCTGAAAGATCCGGGCGCGGCTCTCGATCGGGACGAACAGCTGGGCGTGCCGGGATACGTTCTCGGAATTACCGAGGAACAAGTACCGGCCTTCCTTGAGCGCGAAGTGGAAGAGCGGGACGACCTGATTCTGGAGCTCCGGGTCGAGGTAGATCAGGAGATTGCGGCAGGAGACCAAGTCCAGCCGTGAGAACGGGGCGTCCTTGATGAGGCTGTGCTGGGAGAACACGCATATCTCCCGCAGCTCCCTGACCACGAGGAACGTGTTGCCCTCCTTGACGAACCAGCGGCGGAGCCGCTCCGGCGACATCTGCTGGCTGATGGCATTGGTGTAGCGGCCGGACCGGGCGGAAGCCAGGGCACGTCCGTCCAGGTCGGTCGCGAAGATCTGCACCTGCGGGACGACGTCGAGCTTCGCCATGTGCTCGCGCAGGAGGATGGCGAGTGAGTAGGCCTCTTCGCCGGTCGAACAGCCGACCGCCCAGACCCGGACCTGATCGTTCCGGCTCCTGCCTTGCAGGAGCTTGGGGATCACCAGGGAATCGAGAAGCTCGAACTCCTTCGGATCACGAAAGAACTGGGTGACGCCGATCAACAGGTCATTGAACAGAAGCTGCGGCTCGTCCGGCTGGGTGCGGAGGATCTCGAGATAGTCGGGTAACGTGTCCGCCTGGACGACCTCCATCCGGCGCTGGACCCGGCGCAGGAACGTGCCCTTCTTGTAGCCGTGGAAGTCGTGGCCTGTCTTGTTGCGCAGGACCGTCGCGATGTTGGAGATGTCCGCGGCGCTGGCGTTCGCCGCAACCTCCTTCTGCTGGCGTAGGAGACGCTTGAGGTGGAAGGCCACCCGGTTGGCCATTTCCTCGGCCGGGAAGATGAAGTCCGCCAGGGCCGCGGGCGTGCTGCTCAGGGCCAGGCTGTCCTCGCGGTACTCCCGGGTCTCCTCGGCGATGATCAGGCCACCCGATGCCTTGATCGCCGTCACGCCCAGGGTGCCGTCCGTGCCCGTGCTGCTGAAGAGGACGGCAATCGCGTGGCCGTTCTCCTCCTGGGCAAGCGAAACGAGGAAGCTGTCGATGGTGCCCCGCTCCCCTGGGTTCTGCTCTGACGGCCGCACCTGGAATCGGCCATCATGAATGGTTGACACGACGTCCGGGGCAGACAGGTAGGTCTTGCCCTGCTCGACGGGCATGTCGTTTTCGATGCGTGTCAGGATGCAGCCGCGCTCGGCCATCCGTGTCAGGAAGGCATCTTCGTCCAGGGCTTCACGATGCTGCAGGATCACGACCATCGCCGCACCGGCAGACAGCGCCAACTGCTCCAGGAAGTCCTCCAGCGGGCCCGGGTCTGCCGCCGATGCGGCCACGGCCACGAGCATCCTCGCAGTGCCTGCTCTGTCTTCTGGGGAATGCTGTTCAGACATACGGTTCTTTGTCGATGGGCTGCCCGATACGGCCACGGCACTGCGATGTCCGGGCGAGATCGTGCCGACCTGAGGATATCGTTCGTCCGGCCCTCGCGCCCAGCCTATTCATCCTGCGCGCCTTCGTTCCCGGAGGGTTCAGGAGATCCCATCGAGATCAGGACAGCCCGGCGGATCGTATCGGCATAGCGTCGATATTCGTCCGCCCGCTCTTGATACATCTCCGCAACGGCCCGGCGGCCGGTGTTGCGGCCGTCCTCTGCCAGGCGTGTGACCAACTCGGCCCGCTCCTCGACGATCCGCAGGGCCACCCGCAGCGCCTCGTCGACTGCGTTCTCCTGTTCCTTGGCAAGAATGTCGGCGGTCAGCCCATGCCCGACTTGGCAGCGATAGCGCAGCGGCTTCGCGTTGCGGACCGTGGACAGGATGCCACCGCACTGCGGGCAAGTCAGGGCGGCAGGATCGGCGATGCGCCGCAGGATCGAACTGTCAATCCGTTCGCCCGCCGCGATATCGATCTCGAGCTGGATCTCGGGAGGAACGCGAACGCCAGGCCCGGCCGGCTGCTGGACAAGGTCGGACAGGACGTCTCCGATCCGCGCGCTCGGCACGGAAAGATCCACCGTCGCTGCCGTCATCGCGTTGCGCGGCATCTCGGCCGCGATGGCCTCCTCCGGATCCTGGACGATCGCGATCCCACCGCAGCGCTTGACGGCTTCCAGGCCGGACGCCCCGTCGTTCAGGAAGCCGCTCAGGATCACGCCCACGACGCGTGGCCCGTAGCTGGCGGCGGCCGAGCGGAACAGCGGGTCGATCGCAGGCCGCGCCATGTTCTCGCGTGGGCCGCGGCCCAACCGGATATGGCCGTCCGCCACGATCATGTGGTGGTCCGGCACGGCCAGGTAGATGTTGCCGGGGTGGATCGGCATCCCGTCGGTTGCGGGGTGGACCGGCAGCCTGGTGGCCGCCGCGGTCACCGTCGTGAGGATGCCGATGCTGCGCGCAGGGATGTGCAGCACGATGAAGATGGCTGCCGGGAAGTCCAGGGGCAAAGCCCCCAGGATCGTCTTCAACGGTGCGGTGGCGCCGGCCGATCCGCCGATGACGACGATGTCGCGATTGCTCATGATCCTGTCCCGGTGCTCCCATTGGCACGGGAGAGCAACTTGAGGCTGCCACGACTGTTCCCATGGCTGCGGCTGATGAACACAATCAGCGATGTGACGCTGCCGGCGTGACCATTTCGCCGAAAACCGGTGGTTTCATGGAGGGCTGGCATGGGCGAGCTGGACGATGAGAGAAGGCAGCTGGCCAAGGCCGATCAGGACATAGCTGCTGGCGAGGCGCGTATCGCGCGGCAGAGGGACCTGATCGAGCGGCTACAGAAGACCCCGCATGACGCCTCCGATGCAGAGGCCCTGCTGGGAAAACTGGAGGAAGTCGTGCGGGCCTGGCGGGACCACCGCACCCAGATCCTCCGCAGGATCGACTACCTGGAGACCGAGGAGCGGAACCCGATCTCGTCCGGTCGACCCATGCAGGCCAGCTCTCATCCGGCTTCGCCTGAGCGGTCGAGGTGGAGGTAGTCGGCGCTGAACAAGGCGAGAGCCTCCAGGCCGTCCGGATCCAGGATGGTCAGGGTCTTACCCTTCAGGCTGATGAGGTTCGCCTCGCGCAGTTCCATCAGCGTGCGGTTCACATGGACCGCCGAGAGGCCTACCGCATCGCTGAGCAGTTCCTGGGTGACCGGGAGTTCGAACGCCCGATCGATCGTAAGCCCGATCGCCCTCAGCCGGACGTACATCTCGCAGAAAAGATGCGCCATGCGCTCGGCCGCATTGCGCCGGCCGAGATTGACGATCCATTCCCTGGCCTTCGCTTCCTCGACCAGCGAGTTCCACCAGAGCGCACGCCGCAGCGCCGGATAGCGGTCGGAGAGTTCCACAACGGTGTCGGCTGAGATCTCCGCCACCAGCGCGTGGGACAGGCAACCGATCGAATGGTCCATCCGTCGCAGGATGCTCATGCGAAGGTCGCACATGTCGCCGGGTACCAGGAAGGCCACAACCTGGCGTCGGCCATCCTCCAGCACCTTGTAGCGGCAGGCCCAACCCTCCAGCATCAGATTGAGGTGCCGCGGGCGGTCGCCCTCGTGGATGATGTCCTCTCGCGGACCTAGCCGCCGCACCTTCTGTGCCGCAGCATTCTCAAGCGCCCTTTTCTCCTCATTGGATAGCTTGGTGAACTGCTCGAGCTTTCGGATGAGGTAGACGACCATCTCGACGGTTCAGCCCATGCAATGGCCGCCCGGATGAGCGGGGGGAGTAGATTTCATGGCCGGAGTCGGCCCGGTCGAGAGATGCCGGTCTAGCGAGAATATCGCTGCGTGTAACCTGCTGTGGAACCTGGCGCTCGAACTGCCACGTCAGAAGCCTTCCTCGGCCTGGATCTGCAGGTATGCGGCGCGCACGGCGGCCTTGCCATGAGCACGCTCCAGCCGGCGCACCGTGAAATGGGCCCGCGCCATGGTCTGGAAATGGGCAGTGAACGCGGCGTTGATCGCAGCCCCGCTCAACGCGCCCAGCACCGGCAGGGCTTGCGCCGCCACCTTCTGCGAGACCGCCACGCCGAACCGCGAGCCGATCTGCGAGATCAGGCGGATGACGGCCGATGCGCTCTCGTCGAGCACGCCGCGTTGGGCAACTTGGCGTGCCACCTCGGTCACCGAGCGGGCCAGGGCGGCGCGGACGGCGAAATAGCCGCTCTCGTGCAGATGGACTGACCCGGTGCGCCCGGCCAGCGCGAATACCTGCAGACAGGCCAGCGCCGTCTCCGGATCGTCAAGGTCCTCGCCCTCGCTCTGCGCGATCCTCACGATGGCACGCAGCATGATCGTCGTGGAGACGGGCAGCTCGATCGGGATCGCGGCCATGCCGAAGGCGCCCCCGATGGCGCCGGACAAGGTCGCCAGGGTCCGGTGCCTGCCCGTCTCTGCGTCCTTGGTCCCGCGCGGGACGGTCTTGATGATGTAGCGCAGCCCCTGCCGCAGCGCCTTCGCCGTGGCCTCGGAGATCAGTTCGGTGGCACGCTCAGGCAGAGCCCGGCCGAGCATCTCGATCGGCCGTCCGGCTGCGGCAGACAGTCGGGCAATGAAGCTTGGTCCCTCCAGCTCACGAACCGCGTCCCGGAGCGCCTGCCGGTCCGCCCCAAGGATGCCGCGCGAAGCCGGCGCCACGTCGTTGGCCGCGAGGAGCATGGGCTCGGAGGTCATCGGGGCTCCCTTTCATCACGGTCCATCTAGTGTCGGTGCCGTGCCAGGCAAATGCCAGGGGTCTCACTGCCTGGGCTCGGGTCCACCGAACACGAACGAACCCGATGGCATCCATGGCCCACCCAGATAGCGCCAGAGCAGGAGCCCGGATCCGGTGATCCGGAAGGTCTGGAAGGTCCGGCCGAGTTCCTCGTGCAGCCACCGCGCCTCCTCGGGAGGCACCTTGTTCTGGATCGTCACGTGCGGTCGCCAGGACTGGCGATCCTGGGGCGTCAGCCAGCCTTTCCATGCCTGCGCCAAGCGTGCCCTGAGTGCGAAGAGTTCGGACCCGGCCAGGCGGATGGCGACCCCACGGCCAAGGAACTGCAACCCGCCCATCTCGACCTCGAATGGAGAAGTATCGCAGCATAGCTCGGTGAGCGTGTGGCAGATCCCGGCCAGCTCACCGCCCGGCAGGTGATGGAACAGGGTGACGTGGGCCGGGATCAAGTTCCGTTCGGGCGGGAAGTGGCGTTGCCGCAACGTGTCCAGCTTCCGGAATGCTGCGTCGTTCATTGCCAGGGTAAGGATCAGCGGCTGGGCTGGGTCGGACATCCGGGAGCACCGTCAGAAGGCATAGCGGACCCGGCAGTAGGGCAACTGACGGGCCAGGAGGTCCTGGAAGCGCGCCAGCCACTGCCGCTTCCAGGATGCCTTGTAGCGCAGGTTCAGCATGCCGCCTTCGGATCGCTTCGTCTCCTGCAGGTCCGGCCGCCAGAGATGCTCCTCGGCCCGAGGATGCCACTGCATGTTCACCTGATGCAGCTGGGCGTTGTGAGTGAGGAAGATGATCTCGGCCTTGAGCTGTGCCTTCGCCTCGGCCGAGAGGCAGTCGTCGACCTGCTGGAACAGGCGCCGGTAAGCCTCCTCCCAGCCCTCGTGCATGATGACCGGCGAGAAGTTGAGGTGGACCTCGTAGCCTGCGCGTACAAACTCGTCGACGGCAGCGATCCGCTCGCCCATGGGAGAGGTGCGGACGTCGACTACCTTGGCAATCTCCTCCGGCATCAGCGAGAAGCGCACCCGGGTCTTGTTCTGCGGGTCGTAGCCCAGCAGGTCAGGGTTCACGAACTTGGTGGCGAACGAGCCCTTCGCGTTCGGGACCTGCCGGAAAAGGGTGACAAGGTCCTTCACGTTGTCGCAAAGGGCGGCGTCGACCGACAGGTCGCCGTTCTCGCCGATGTCATAGACCCAAAGATGCGGATCGATCTGGTCCGGTACCGATAGGCGACCCTGCCGCTCGGCATGGCGGGCGATGGCTCGGCAGTTCTCCTCGATGTTGACGAACAGGGAGATCGGATTGGCGTACCCCTTGCGCCGCGGCACGTAGCAATAGGCGCATGCCATGGCGCAGCCGTTGGAACTGGAGGGTGCGATGAAGTGCGCGCTTCGCCCGTTCGGGCGGAGGCCCAGGGTCTTCTTGACGCCAAGAACCAGGACCGATCGCTTGATCTTCAGCCAGTCCTCGGCACTGCCCTCGTTGCCGTGCAGGGTGGGGATCTTCCAGTGCGAGTCGACCTGGATCCGCTCCGCATCGGGAAAGCGAGCCAGGATCTCCTGGCCACGCCGGTAGGCCTCCACCCCCGGCTCCAGATAGATGCGATCTATGTCGATCAACTGCTTGGGCAGGCCCACGAGCCACTCCGCTGCCACGTCGGCACGCACGGTCGAACCGCTGCCGAGGGAACCGTCCTCCAGGCACAGGGAGGATATGGGTGGTACTGTTGCGGAAGTCATCGCCGCCGGCCCCTGCATGCTGGCTTCCGGGAACTACTGGCACATCCTTGATGTTGAATAGCCAGGCATGAGCGAAGAGCGACCAAGCTTGGCAGGAGAGCACGAAGACATGGCGACCACGCTGAGCGACAGGGCATTGTCCGTATTCGCGTTCGCGATCTACCACCAGCTCGAGAGCGGAGAACCCGTGACCGCTGTAGTCCGACGCGATGCGGCCGGGCACCAGGCTAATCCGGGCGCAGTTGATGAGCTTCAGCGGGCTGGCTTGGTGACCGCAGAGCCTGATCGCTTGCTGTTCACGCCGCAGGGGCAGGAAGTCCTAGCTTCCCTCGTGGACGCGATGCGGCAGAGCCTTTCCTGATTCGGTCGATCCCGCCCAGGCAACCACGATGGTCGCCCAGCCCCAGCCAAGCTCTTTAGCATCATCGCTCCATTGAATGGTCACGGTGTTGTGCTAGTGGTGTGATGTATGCTGCGGAAGGTGTGTAATGGGCGGAGAATCATTAGCCGTATAACCAATGCGGCTCTCGGTTCCGTAATGGATAATTAAGTTATTTTCATCATCAAAGAAAATTACACCAAAATAACAGTAACTAGCAGGGGGAGGCATTAGACATGGATTAGTTAAAAAAGCGAGTCCGTCAACAGAATCTAGTCGCGGGGGCCTCTGATTATGTTGTTCGGCTACAATAAGAAAAAGAGGGAACACCATAGAGACCAGCTCAAATGTTGAAGCAAGAATTTGTCGATCCGCAATCGAATGAGGCCGTCATTCTAGGGGCATTCCGCTCCGGGGGGATTGTCGACGATGCGCAGATCGACGAACTGAAACGCTGGCGGCTGTTGGATTTTCTCGATGAGCCTGCAGAGACCCAGAAGTCGAGCCGCCCGTTTGTCACAATCTGCGGTTGTGGCAGAAGTGGAACCACCCTGCTTCGGGTGATCCTCGACACCCATCCCGAGTTGCATGCGGGCCCGGAATCCCTGCTTATGCTCCCGGTATCGATCGACACGGCGACCCTCGCACGGAAGTTCGATCTGCCTCTGGCGGCGCTGGATGCCCAATTGGCCACTGCCAAGGGCCGGGTCCAGTTCGTCGAGCGCTTCCAGAACCTGGTGCTCGATCGGTCTGGCAAGCGGATCTGGGTCGACAAGACCGCCCGCAATATCCATCGCCTCGGCTATATTCGTGGTCACTTCCCTGAAGCGAAGGTGATCCATCTCGTTCGCGATCCTCGCGATGTCGTCGCCTCCTTTAAGACCCACCGCAAACGAAAGGTGGTGGATGGCCGGATCGTTCCGACCGGCTATTGCATGCCGATCGATCTCTGCATCGATCGGTGGGAACAAGCGGTATCGGACGTGCTGGCGCATGGCCCTGACCCGCTCCTCCTCACGGTCCGCTACGAGGATCTCGTTCTGGATACGGAGCGCGTCGTGCGCGAGGTGTGCCGGTTCATTGGAATCGACTTCGCCCCGGCCATGCTGGAGTTCCACAAGGTCGAAGGCCCGACCCGCGATCCGGTCAATTTTCCGCAGAACATCGAGGCGACGAAGCCAATCTCGGCTGATTCGATCGGCCGGTATCGGATGGTCCTCACGGCCGACGAGCTGACGCAGACCGAGACGCGACTTAGGCCGTTGATGGAACGCTTCAGCTACGATGTGAAGCCGGTCACGCCGCGGCAGGTGCGCGCGGTCGCGGCAGGTGCGCCAGCGGAGCCGGTGTTGCAGATCGCGGAGCAGCAGATCCGCAGCCTCATCGCGGACGACCCGCTCAGGGTGAAGCGCTGGACGAAGGAAGCCCTTCATGCCCATCACCTGCGCCGCCACATCCAGCCCCCAAAGACCTACCTCCTGACGAGCAGCAACCCCTATGACCGCGTCATTGCGCTGCCGGCCGCGGTATTGGGCGACGAGCCGGCTCTCGGCATCAAGTGGATCGGCAGCCACTCTCGCAACGTGGAGCGCGGCCGTGAGCGGGCGCATGCGCTGATCCTGTTGAACGATCCCGTCACCCACGCGGGACGTGTTGTCATGGACGGCACCCTCATCAGTTCGATGCGGACCCTCGCGATCACCCTGTTGGCCCTCGATCAGTTCGCGCCCCGGCCGCGCCGGATTGCCGTGCTGGGCATGGGCCGACTCGGCCGGATGCATGCGACCCAGCTAAGCACGCTGTATCCGTCGGTCGAGGAAATCGGGTGCTTCAGTCGACGTGCGTCGTTCGACGACCTGCTGGACGACAGCTGCATTCGCCGTTGCTCCACCCATGAGGCGGCGCTGGCCGACGCTGAAGTCGTGGTCACCACGTCCGCCGCGACCGAGCCCTACATCCTACCGTCGATGCTGAGCGCTGGCTGCCGGTTGATCGTCAACCTATCTCTGATGGATTGCACAGCCGACGTGATTGCGCGCAGCGACCATATTGTCGTCGACGATCTGGACCAGAACCTCAAGGCCGACCGGGTGTTCAAGCACGGATTTGAGGCTAGTCTCTATGGGCACGAGCGGGTCCGGGAGCTGGGCGAGGTTCTGCATGGCCCCAGGCGCGCCTATCCAGGGCGGGTCTTCGTCAACCCGCTCGGCATGGGACTGGAAGACGTGTATGTCGCCAGCCGGGTTGCCAGAGAGCTGGGCTGTTATCCATGACCAGCGCACGCGCGAACCACCAGCCGCCCGGCATGAGCGTCCTGCAGCAGGTGAAGCTGTTCGCAGGCTTGGCGGCGGCCTTGCCGGGCTACCTGCGAGAGCAGCTTCTTCCCGAGGCGGCTCATGCCGAGGTGACCGGGGATCTCGCGCATCGAGGCAAGAACCTGCTCCGCAACATCACGCTAGGTGTGCTGGCCGTCCAAGGCAGCCCCTACCGTGCACTGCTCGCCCATGCCGGAATCGAAGCGGGCGACCTGGTTGAGCTGGTCGGAAAGGAAGGCGTCGAAGGCGCCCTGCAGCGACTCTATGCCGCTGGCGTCTACGTCAGCCTCGAAGAATTTAAGGGGCGCAGGCCGATTCGTCGCGGCAGCTTGGAACTTCAGACCACCGCGCGCGATTTTGACAACCCCATGGGTACGACTCACATCGCTGCGCAAAGCGGCGGGTCACGCAGCGCCGGCACACGGCTGCAGATCGACTTGGCGCACAACGCCCGATCTGCGGTCTACGACTATTTGCTGTTCGAAACACAGGGTGCACTCGACCGGCCTTATGTGATCTGGCAACCGACGCTGCCTTACGGGGCCGGGATCAACGCCGTGCTTCGCTGTGCCAAGCTCGGCCGACCGGTAGACCGTTGGTTCTCACAGAGCGCTCCTCCGGCCCTCGGCCGCGCCTGGCAGCATGGTGTGCTCACCCGTTACCTGATGTTCGCGATGCGTCGGCATGGGTGCCAGGTGCCGTGGCCAGAGCATGTCCCCCTGAGCCAGGCGGAGCAGGTGGCGCGATACCTGGCGCAGCTCAAGGCCGAGGGCCGGCCGGCTCTGGTCAACAGCAATGCCTCGTCCGGGACCAGGGTCTGCCTCGCCGCACGGGAACATCGGCTGGATATTGCGGGCACCCTATTCCGTCTGGGTGGTGAACCGCTGACACCGGCACGCGCCCGTGTGGTCGCCGAGGCTGGATGCCGTGCCGTATCGATCTATGGAATGGGTGAAGTCGGGCGCATCGGGCTACCCTGCGGGAATCCCGAAGCGGTCGACGAGGTCCATCTCCTCATCGACAAGCTCGCCGTCATCCGGCCCATGCGCCGGACGACCGGAGCGCCGCCTGTTCCAGTGAACGTCTACACGACCCTCGCGAACAGCACGCCCAAGCTGATGCTGAACGTGGAGAGCGACGACTATGGCGAGATCGGCACACGGCCCTGCGGCTGCGCGCTTCACCGGCTGGGCCTCGACCGCCAGTTGCATACGATTCGCAGCCACGAGAAGCTCACGAGCGAAGGAATGAACTTCCTCGGCCACGACCTCATCCGGATGGTCGAGGAGGTGCTCCCGAGCCAGTTCGGCGGCGGTCCTACCGACTACCAGCTCGTGGAGGACGAGGACGAGGACGGGCTGCCGGTCGTGCAGCTCATCGCAAGCCCGCGTCTGGGTCCACTTCCGGAAAGCGCGGTGACCGGAGCGATCGTCGATTACCTGAACGAGGTTCAGGGCGGCGGCATCTATGGCGAACGCTGGCGCGATGCGCGGGCGCTGCGGCTGGTCCGCAAGGAACCCTTCACGACCTCAGCAAGCAAGGTACTGGCACTTCATACGGTCAAGGCCAAGACCGAGCGGACACTCTCCGCCAATGTGGAGCGGTGCGATGCATAAGGATGATCAGGTGGCAAGGAATGCGCCGATGCGGGTGCTCATGGTCAATTACGAGTTTCCCCCTATCGGCGGCGGCACCGGCGTGGCCTGCTCGCAGCTCCTGGCGGAGTTCGCCAATCGGCCGGGCATCGTGATCGACCTCGTCACCAGCGGGACGATCCCCCAGCCGACGGTCGAAAGGCTGGCCAGCAACATCGAGATTCACCGGCTGCCCGTAGCCAAGCGCGACCTCTTCTACTGGCGGGCCGGCGAACTATTCCAGTGGACGCGGCGCGCGATCTCCCATGCCCGCATGCTCTCGCGCCAGCGGCAATACGACGTCTGTCACTGCTGGGCAGGCTGGCCATCAGGGATCGTCGGCTACACGCTGCGCCGACGCGTACCCTATATCGTGTCGCTGCGCGGTTCGGATGTGCCGGGTTACAGCCGGCGGCTGCGTGTCCTGGATCCGGTGGTCATGCGCCATGTGTCGCGGCAGGTCTGGGGCCAGGCGACACGCGTCGTCGCCGTCAGCCGTAACCTGCGGTCGCTGGCGCTGCAGACCTATCCCAACGGCGTCATCGACGTGATACCAAACGGTGTGGATATCCATCGTTTCGTGCCAGAGACCGTGGATCGCGGGGATCACCGCATCCTGTTCGTCGGGCGGTTGGTGGAACGCAAGGGTGTCCATATCCTGATCGAGGCATTCCGGGGCGTGCTCGACGGCGTGCCTGATGCGACCCTGACCATCGTCGGCGACGGCCCGGAGCGGGCGCGTCTAGAGGCCATGGCATCCGAGCTCGGGGTTCAGGACCGGATCATCTTCCGCGGCCATGTCGGCGGCCAGGACATGCCTGATGCCTACCGCGAGGGCGCCGTCATGGTGCTGCCGGCGCTCGCGGATGCCATGCCGAATGTGCTGCTCGAAGCCATGGCGACCGGACTGGCGATCGTGACGACGCCCACCGGCGGGAGCGAACTCGTGCGTGGCAACGGCGCCATCGTGCCTTTCAGCGACCCCCAAGAGCTGCGCCGAGTGCTGGTCGACTACCTTACCGACCCGAATCGCCTGCGCGACCACCGTCAGGAGTCACGACGACTGGCTGAGGGCATGTCGTGGTCGGCGGTGGCGACCTTCAGCCTGCAGCTTTATCACGAAGCCGCGCATGCCCGCGCTCAGCCGCTGGTCTGCGCGCCGCGTGAGTTCCAGCTCAAGCCGCGTTGACTGGGCGTGCCCTGCGCAAGACATGCACGAGCGTGAGAAGGACGGGCGCGACGGCGACAAGATAGCCTGCGAGGGCGATGGTGCAGCTCGGAATATCCAGCGGCGGCATGAGCCTGCTGGCCAGCGCGGTCGCACCGGCGCACCAGATGATCGGCCACAGAATCCTTACGGCTGTGGCCAGTGGCGGCGCGGCGGCGCTACGTGCCACGAGCATCACGACCAGACCGGCATAGGCTAGCCGGGCGGCCACTGCCTCGGTCGCGAGCGCGACCATCCCCAGTCCCAGCACCATGGTGCCGGTGGCGAGAAGGCCATTGGCGAGGAGGGCCGCCAGCGTCAGCAGGGGCAGTACTTGCTGTCGCCCTGCGGCGACCACGGCCATGATGGCCAAGCCGACGACGCCCTGGGCGATCCCGGTGAAGACGAACACGGCCGCCGGCTGGAGCGCCGTCGCGTAGCGCGGCAGCAGGAGGGCAACCACCAGCCCGAGAACCAGGATGCCTGCTCCGGCCAGGGGCGCGAGAAGCAGGACGAACGGCCGGATGGTCCGCTCAAGATGCTCGCGTGTGAGGCTGGCCGCATCTTCTCCCTCGAGCCGTCGATACATGTCGGGGAAGATGACGGTCTGCACGACCAGTGCCGCCGAAACGCCGACCGAGGCCACGGATACGGCGAAGGCATAATGGCCCAGCGCGGCCAGACCGAGCCAAGCGCCTACGACCAGCCGATCCACGGTCGCCAGCATGGCTGCCAGCAGCTGGCTGATACTGATCGGCAGGCCGATCTTGAGCATGCTCGTCAGCCGCGTGGGATGCAGTTCGGGACGGAGCGGCACGCGACCCGGCAGGAAAAGCAGGCCCACGACGACGGCGACCGAGAAGCCGATGAGCGCGCCGGTCAGGCCAAAGAGATAGCCCAGTGCTAGCGTCGCCACGAGTTGCGCTGTCGCCTGCACGATCTCCAACAGGGCAAACTGGCTTAGTGACCCTGATGCCCGCATGAAGGTCAGGCCGTAGAACGCCAGGCGCTCCAGCAGCAGGCCGGCGGCTGCCGCCCAAAGCAACTCACGCTGCCAGGCCTCCGGTGCCAGGAATCCTGCAAGACAGGTCAGGGCGGTAATGGTTCCGAAGGTCAGGAGGACACAACCGGCGGCGGTACGGCCCCACGCCATTCGCCGGTCGGGATCACTGTCGTTCCGGGCCTTGGCGACTTCCAGTTCCAGCCCGCGCAGCAGGCCCAGCCCAGCAAACGACCCATAGGTCAGCGCCAGGCGAAACAGTGCCCAGATGCCGAAGGCTTCCGGCCCGAGGATGCCGGCCAGAAGCACGCCCCGCACGCCGAGCAGGGCTTCGACGACGGAACGTGACGAGCCGTAGAGCAGGATCCGGCCGAACTGCCCGCTGCCGAGCCAGCGCCTGCCCAAGCTCAACGTGCAGGCCCGGGCGCCTCCACGAGCGTCTTGACGATCCGGTACTTGCCGCTGGGCTCCGCTGCGATCGTGGGGACCAACTCTATCCCTACATCGACGCCGGGGAGCACGGGCGCCAGCGCGTTGCGAAGTGCTGCCTCGCTCTCCGCGCCGAAGTCGGCACCGGGGACGATCCTGAGCTCGATTCGGCGAGGTTCCGTCTGCACGAACTGGTACTGCCGCATGCCCTCGACGGCTTCGACGGCACAGGTAAGCGTATAGGGCGGCAGCATGTTGCCGTCCGGCAGCTGGAGATAATCAACGCTGCGTCCGAGCGTCGGCCGGATCAGCGGAAGGCCGCGCCCGCAAGGGCAGCGCTCGCTGAGCAGCATACCGGTGTCGCCGACCTGGTAGCGGAGGAGCGGCATGGCCCGATTGTAGAGCGGGGTCAGCAGCACCTTGCCTGCGTCGCCCGGCGGGTCGACCTCGAACAGGATCCAGTCAGCGTTCAGGTGGTGGCCGGCATGGGCCGGGCATTCCCAGGCGACCTCCTTCACCTCCGTGCAGCCATACACGTCGAACACCGGCGCCTTGAAGCCATCCTCGATCGCACGCCGGGTGAAGGGATCCAGCAGTTCCCCCGACGTGAAGATCATTCTCGGCCGCAGGCTTCCCTGGGCGGCCTCGGCGAGTCTCACGAAATAGCCGGGGAACCCGTAATAGGCCTCGGCCGCAAAGCGCTGAGCACCCGGCAGGATCTCGGCAATCGGCCGGTGGATGGAGAAGGTATGTGTCCGCTTGCCGGCAGGTGCCTCTAGGGCCGTGCCGCCATCCTCTTGGAAGAGTGCCACCTTGTGCCAGGGCTGAAGGCCGCAGGCCCGCCGGGCCCTAAGCTTCACGAGGTACTTCGCGTGCACCCAGGCACGTTCGTCGAAGTAGCTGGTGGTGCGCCGGCCGGTCGAGCCCGAAGTCATCGACTCCCGCAGCTGATTCCGCGGGAAATTGTCGGCCAGCAGCCCATCCGGGGCCCGCAGGTCTTCACGGGTGGTGATCGGCAGCTTGCGAAAATCATCGAGCGAGCGGATGTCCCTTGGCTGGATGCCCAAGGCGGCGAAGCGCTGCCGGTAGAGTGGCGAATGCGCGGCAGCCTGCTCGATGGTTTGTTGCAGCCGCTGCCACTGCAGCGCCTGCACCCGTTCCGGCGAAAGCCACTGCGCCCTCTCCAGGCTCGGGTAGCTGACCAGACCCCGCCCGAGTTCCGCCGCACGCATCAGCAAGGACGGACCGCCAGCTGCAGACATTCGACGCTCCTCAATTGTTCATCGCAGCGCCCGTTCACCGGACAGCCGGCCTATCTACAGCTCTTGGCTGAAGAACTCGCTCAGGACGCTTCCATCCCTGCTCGTGCCGAGGAACGCGCAGGACGCAAGAACATCAGGATGCCCGCGGGAGCAAGCGTCTCGCCCAGTTGCGGAGCAAGCATGGCCACTCACTCGGTGGGTGCTGGCAGGATCAGCACGCGCAGCGCGCGGTCGTTCACGAGATACTGCCGCGCCAAATCGTTGATGCTCCCGACCGTATGCGCCGACAGATCGGCCTTGGCCGTTCGGACCGCTTCCAGACGATCAGGAAACTGGTGCATGCCGAGCAGCACGGCATAGGCCCACCAGCGGTTGGACTGCCTGACCGCTTCGACCTCGGCCAAACGCGGCTTTACCGCGCGCTCCAGTTCGTCGGCCGTGACCCCCTCCTCCCGAAGCCCGCGAGCAATGTCGACCGTCTCCTGCAGGGTTTCCCTGGCGTGGTCGGTCTGCAGGTCCACCGAGGCTGCAAGGTAGCCGAAGCCGGGCAGGGTGGCGGACGAGCCGTTGCTTACTTCTGGCGAATAGCTGGCGCCCTCCGCATCCCGGACGGCTTGGAGCAGCCGGTCGGAGAAGATGTCGGCCAGAATGTCCAGGCCACGATCGCGCCGGCGGTCCCTGCTGTCGGTGGTGGGCCAGAACACGGTGGAGATCGCCTGATCGCGCTGGCCGTGGTGGTAGAACTCCACCGGCTCGGCCCGGCTTGGCAGGCGGATGGTGGGCGGCTGGACAGGATCGACCTGCCCACGATCGGGAAGGGCGCCAAAGGTCTCAGCGACCAGCTTGGTTGCCGTCTCGCGCTCGATGTCGCCCACGAGCACGACCTGGAGCGGGCCGGACTTCAGGCCCGGCTCCATCCAGGTGCGCAGCTCGTCCAGCGTGCGCTCGGCTATCTCCTGTTCGGGCGGCAGCGCGAACCGTGGGTCGCCGTCATGGATCAGGAGGGCCACCGGTCCACTGAACTGCCCGCTCGGCGTCGCGTCCATGGCGCGGTAGGTATCGGCCATGGCTTGGCGGAAACGCACGAGGGCATCGGGATTGAAGGCCGGGTCGGTAAGGTAGGCCGCCATCAGCCGGAGCTGGTCGGGCAGATCGGTGCGGGTGGTGGAGCCGGTCAGCACGAACGAGGTATCGGCCGGCTGCAGGTCGACGCCTACCTGCTTGGCAGCGAAGATGCGCTCGATCTGGTCGATGTCGTGGCGTCCGAGGCCGCCAGCGATGAAGCCCGCCTTTGCCAGCATGCTGAGGCCCGGCTGGTCCTTCGGCATGGAGAAGACGCCCGAGCCGAACCGGACGGCGACCTGGATCCGGTCGGCTTCCAGCTTGGTGGGCTTCATGTCGAGCTGGACACCGTTCGCGAATTGGAGCGAGGAGATGCCGAGATCCTGGATGGTCTCGCGTCCGGTGACCGTGCCGGGCGTGCCGAAGTCCTGGTAGGCGAACGGCGGCAGTGCCGCCTGTTCGGGCGGCTTCACCTCGACCGCACGGCTCTGTTGGTAGACGGAAAGAATCCGTTCGCGGGTATTTTCCAGCGGGAAGGAGCCGGTCAGCATCACCTTGGGCTCGTCCGCGCCCCAGGCTGCCTTCAGCGCTTCCAGGGCACGCTCCGGCGTCACGGTCGCGGCCGTGCGCTCCAGCAGGTCCAGGTCCGACTGGGCGCTCGTGAACACGCCCTCGTCCATGATCGTTGCGACCAGCGCCTCGGCCTGACGGGCCGACTCCACGGTCATGGATGCGGCGAGGCGGGCCTGGAAGTCGCTGCGCAGGATGCCGATCGCGGTTTCCAGCTCCTGCTGGCTGAAGCCGAACTGGAGAACGCGCCGCAACTCCTGCTCGGCCACCGTCAGCGCCTGCTCCCATTGTTCTGGGGTCGTCTGCAGGGTGACGCCGCTGATGCGTGCCATCGGCTCCATCGGCGCGCTCCAGGCATCACCGTCGGTAAAGACGGCACCGGGGGTGAGCGCCCGGCTCTGCAGCCGGCGGCTCAGCATCATGTTGGCGAGGTGGTCGACCAGGCGGCGGTCGACGCGCTCCAGGCTGTCCGGCTCCTGCGGCTCGGGCTTCGAGCGCATGAGCGCCACGGTCGTGGGCAGGCCGGGGTCCATGAAGTAGAGTGCGTCGGCACCCTCGTGGTCGAGCTGGCCCAGGTCAGGCGCGGCAAAGGGCGCATCCGGCTTGGCAAACTGGCCGAAATGCTTCTGCAGGATTGGCTCGACCGCCTGCGGCTCGACATCGCCGGCTACCACCATGACCATTCGGTCGGTCCGGTAGTTCGCGCGGTAGAACGCCTCGAAGTCTGCCTGATCGGCCGTGCGGATCACCTGCTCGTCGCCGATCGGCAGGCGGTCGGGATAGAGCGTGCCGTCCAGCATGAAGGCCAGCATGGCGTCGGTTTGGCGGGCGAACGGCGTGTTGCGCAGGCGCCGTTCCGATTCGATGACGCCGCGCTCGGTGTCGATCTCGGCGGGCGGGAAGGTCAGGTTGCCGGCGACCTCGCTCAGCATGAACAAGCCGCTGTCCACCAACTCGGCACCGTTGCCGGGTAGTTCCAGCATGTAGACCGTGCTGTCGAAGCCGGTGCGTGCGTTGGTGTCGGCGCCGAACGCCATGCCCTGGCGCTGCAGGAAGCGGACGAACTCGCCAGGCTGGACGTTCTTCGAGCCCTTGAACGCCATGTGCTCCAGGAAATGGGCAAGGCCACGCTGGTCCTCCCGTTCCATCAGCGAGCCAGCCTCGACCAGGAGGCGCAGGCTCACGCGTCCTGGCGGCGTGCGGTTGGGCATGATGACGTAGCGCAGGCCGTTGGGCAGGCTGCCCCAGGTGACAGTGGGATCCACGACCAGGGGCGGCTCACCCGTACGCGGCCAGGGCTCCGGGTCGCTGGCCTGCGCGGAGACCGCGACGAGTACGAGGACCAGCACCGCGACGAGCCTGCATGCGGCATGGACGGTCCAGGAGGTCCCTTGGACGGCAGCCGTCCGCGTGAGGATCAACAGGTTCATGGATGGCCCGTGTGTTCGGAGCTTGATCGCTCCATGCTCTTTTCAGGTAAGGACATGGGCCGCAAGCATCGTCTGCCCTGGCAGGCGGCAGGTCTAGCGTCGCACGGGACGCAACGTGATCCAGGCGGGTGCATGATCGCTGGCACCCTCGCAGCCGCGCTGGTCACGATCCACCCCTGCTTCCAGCAGGTTGGGGGCCAGAGCCGGGCTCAAGAGGAGGTGGTCGAGCCTGAGGCCGGCATCCCGCTCCCAGCGGCGGCGCATGTAGTCCCAGAAGGTGTACATGGGCCGGTCGGGGTGAAGCGCCCGGATCGCATCGATCCAGCCGCTCTCCACGAGGCGTGCGAAACGCGCCCTGGCTTCGGGCTGGATCAGGGCGTCCTTCCCCCAGGAGCGTGTGGCGTAGATGTCGAGGTCAGTTGGGGTCACGTTGTAGTCGCCGGCCAGCACGGCGGGCACGGACTGTGCGGCAAGGTCGGCGGCATGGAGGAGGAGGCGGTTCATCCAGGCGAGCTTGCGCTCGAACTTCAGTCCCGGCTGCGGATTGCCGTTGGGGGCGTAGAGCGAGGCGACAAGGATGCCTTCGACGGCCGCCTCGATGTAGCGGTTTTCCTGATCATCAGGATCGCCCGGCAGATCCTTGCGGGTCAGGATCGGCTCGGCGCCCTTCGCCAGGATGGCGACGCCATTCCAGCTCTTCTGCCCGTGCCAGACGGCACCGTAGCCGGCATCAGCGATGGCCTTGGCCGGGAAGCACTCGTCCGGTGCCTTCAGCTCCTGGAGGCAGACCACGTCCGGGGACGTGTCGCGCAGCCAATCCAGGAGCCGGGGCAGGCGGCGGACGATGCCGTTGATGTTGAAGGTAGCGATCCGCAGGCTGGGCGGTTCGGCCGGACGCCGCTTGACCGGCATCGAGGTCAGGCTGAGACCAGCGGCCTCGCTTCAACAGTCCCGCGCTTGGCCTTCAGCGCGTTCAGCATGTTCGTCTCCAGCTCCAGCCAGTGGGCTTCCCAGGTCCAGTGCTGCTCGACATAGCGCCGCGCCGCCTGACCCAGCTCGGAAGCGCGCGCCTCGTCCTTCAGCAGCGCCACGACCTCGCGCGCGAAGTCATCGGGCTTGTCCGCGATGATCAGGTGCTCGCCAGGCGTCGCGCGAATGCCCTCGTTGGCGACGGTGGTCGCCACCGTGGGCTTGGCCATTGCCAGGAATTCCAGGAGCTTGTTCTGCATGCCGGCACCGGCCATGACCGGGTTCACGCAGACCGCAGCGCGCGCGATGTAGTCGGCGGGATCCGGCACTTCGCCGGTCACGGTGATGCCAGGACGGCTGCCCAGCGCCTGCACGGAAGGCCGCGGATTGCGGCCGACGATCAGGAGGCGCGCGTCCGGCACGGCGGCACGGATCTTCTCGAACACGTTGCCGGCAAACCAGATCGCGGCGTTCGCGTTGGTGTTGGTGCCCATCGCACCGGAGAAGACCAGCGTGTTGGGCTCGACCACGTCGCGCCCGCGCGGCACGTAGCGGGTAATGTCCACGCCATGCGCGCCGAACACCCAGTTGCTCACCTCGGGCTGCCCGTACTCGCGGCAGGCCTGCTTGACCTCCTCGACATCGGCTTCACCGATCAGGACCACACGGTCGAAGTCCTGCCAGACATGCGCCTCGTAGCGGCGAACCAGCTTGCTCTCTGTCGAGAAGATCAGCTTGTCGCGCAGCGTGGTGAAGGTTTCCATCATCCGGCGGGTGTTCAGCGACTGCGACACCTGCATGGCCAGGAAGGTGACGGCATTACCTCTGGGTAAGCCACGAATGCTCTCGGCACCACGGATCGTGTAGCAGTAGACGACGTCCGCCTCGCCCTTGGCCAGGATGTCTCGCACCGCTTCCCGCTGCTGGGGGTTGCTGAACCAGCCGACCTGGAGCGGCAGCTTCTTCGCCAAGCCCTGTGCCATGCCGATCAGGCTGCGGCGCTTGCCCTGGGGCAGGATGGTGAGCTTGCGGCAGTGCGCCTTGAGCCAGGATTCATGCTCGGGCTTCAGCGCCTCGCCGTCATCGAGTGTCAGCAGATCGACCTGGTGGCCGCGCGCCTTCAGAAAGGCGATCAGGTGGGCCACGGTCATCTGGTCCGCGCGCTTCATCGGCAGCGGCAGGCGACCATAGACGATCGTGATCCGGAAGGTCTCCTTCGTAGGCTCGACCTCCATGGTCATCGGCAGGCCGGACTTACCCTGCACCATGATCGTACTGCCTTCTCAGAGACGATGGATCGGGAAGACAGGCACGGAGCTGCCGAGCCGGTCGACAACACCCGGCATGGCCTTGCCGACCACGACGAGGTCCGCCGCGGCCGCGGCTGCAGCGACGTCTTGCACCAGGATGCTCGACAGATGCGGGAGGTGCTCCTGCACGTAGCGCCGGTTGGCGCCGACCAGTGCGTCGGTCTTGAGATCCGGGTCGTAGATGGAGAGCTTGTAGCCCTTGCCGATCAGGTGCTCGGCCAGATCGAGCAGCGGACTTTCGCGCAGATCGTCCGTGTCGCTCTTGAAGGTCAGGCCCAGCAGCAGGATCCGGCCGCCCACCGCCACGCGCTTGCCCACTTCCTGCACGAGGAAGCTCTTGTGGCTCGCGTTGCTGGCGAGGATGTGTTCCATCACTGGAGCGCTCACCCCGTTGTCGCGCATGCAGGCCGCCAGCGCGCGGACATCCTTGGGCAGGCAGGATCCGCCGAACGGAGCACCCGGCCGCAGGTAGTAGGGCGAGATGTTCAGCTTCGTGTCGGAGAGGAAGATCTCCATGACCCGCTGCGGCGCCATGTCCAGCGACAGTGCCAGCCGCCCGATCTCATTGGCGTAGGCTACTTTCAGGGCATGAAAGCTGTTGTCAGCATATTTCACCATCTCGGCTACCGAGAACGACACCTCGAACAGAGGCGCGTCGAGGCCATCGCAGATGCCGAGCATCCGCTTGGCGGTGCCAGGGGCCCGTTCGCCAATGACGGTTTTTGGCGGCGCGAAATAGTCTGCGATCGCCGTGCCTTCACGCAGGAACTCCGGGTTGTAGGCCACCTCGTAGCGACCACCCGGCGCCTCGCCGGCCGTCTCCAGCAAGTTCGGCAGCACCACATTGTCCATCGAGCCCGGCAGCATCGTGCTGCGGAACACGAGCAGGATCGGCGGAAGGGACGGATCGCGTCGGCGCACCGCCTCGCCCATCTGCCGCGCGATCTTGACCACGAACGACAAGTCCAACGAGCCGTTGGGCTTGCTGGGGGTGCCGACGCAGATCAGGGCCATGTGCGCGTCCAGCACATGGTCGCCGACGTCGGTAGCACCGACTAGCCGACCATCGGCATGGCCCATCCGCAGGAAATCGCCCACGCTTGGTTCATGGATCGGCGATTCGCCCGCCGAAATCGCTGCTGCCTTGTCGGGACTGATGTCGACGCCGACGATCGCATGGCCTTCGCGTAGCAGGCAGGCGGCCACCGTCGCACCGACATATCCGAACCCACAGACAATGATCTTCATGCGCAGATCCACTCCAGGAGGCACGACCTGACAGCGCCGGCCTTCAACCGCCGCTGTCCCTGGCCATCGCCCCGCCCGACGAACATTCGCGCGGGCACAACAAATCGCCGCGCCCGGTCCACCCTGCAAGCCCACCATGGACCTGCACGGGCGCCAGCCACGTTCGCTCAAGATGGCTCGCCGTCTGGGCCAGCGCCAGCGGCCGGCGGACATCTTGGTCGCGGCTCCGTTTGCCGGCACCCTCTGTCGACAGTAAAGGATAAATTTGGACGAAAGACACGCCGCTGAACGACACCGTACCCGTGTGTCCAGACCAAGGCATGCGGGATGGGGCAGCAGGACGTATGAAGCGAGGAAGGCCGGTGGTGGAGCCGATCGGGATCGAACCGACGACCTCTAGAGTGCGATTACAGAGGTTACTCGTTACTGGAGCTTTCTGAGGTTTGCCATAGCCTCCATAAGCAGCTGAAATCTAATGACAAAAGGCACTAGGTAATCTAGAGGTAACAGCAGAAATTGCCTCAAATTACCGCCTGGGGCTTCCACGGGGCTTCCATCCACAAGATCGTGAGGCCCAGGAAGCGGGGATGTCATGTCAAAGCTGGGTCAGAAGCTGGTAGAGAGCCTTCGGGCCCAACCTAAGGAATACTTCGTCTGGGACGACGATCTAAAGGGACTAGGCGTCCGGGTCCGGCCGAGCGGGCGGAAGTTCTGGGTCTTCCAGGCACGGTTGCGGGGGCAACGCGGCGGATCTACTCGTAGGATCGTCCTGGGTGAGGCCGGGGTCCTGAAGGCCGAGGAGGCCCGAGTCGCGGTACGTCGATATATTGCAGCGCTTGATCGTGGCGAAGACCCAGCTGCCGAACGCGACGCTGCTA
>JAESGR010000258.1_pt1 | contig 65720 bp, 53 predicted proteins | sample 9269771 | NCBI WGS metagenome assembly JAESGR01 (sample SAMN15739572, study PRJNA653492) | algae metagenome | isolation source: Chroococcus sp. CMT-3BRIN-NPC107 and co-occurring heterotrophs from well... | place: USA: Clark Mountains Wilderness, California | collected 2010-04-18 | reverse complement strand
GGAGCTGATCCCGGTCGAGTGGGCGCAGTGGCTGGAGCAGGTATTCACCAACAAGGACTACCAGCTGACCATCGTCAGCCACACCGAGCCGCTCGACATCGGCATCTACGGTCGGGACGACTATTACTTCAATTACGCCAGCCAAGCCTTCAAGGCGTTGATGACCAAGGTCGACGGGACCGTCGACGAGGCGGCGCGCAATGCGCTGTTGGCCCAAGCCCAGGAGCAACTGGCGGCGGATGCGGTCAATGTGTTCCTGTTCGAGTTGGCGAAGACCGGGGTCTGGAGCGCGAAGCTGGAAGGCATGTGGGAGAACGCCCCGATCCAGGCGACAGACATGACCGGCGTGCGTTGGGCCGAGTGAGCCGGCGCGCGCTCCAGCGCGGGGCGGTGCGGGCAGGTGCCGCGGTGCTTACCTTGCTGGCAGCCTCTGTCCTCGTCTTTCTCGTGCTGCAGGTGCTGCCGGGCGATCCTGCCGCCGTCATGCTCGGAACGGAGGCACGTCCTGACACGCTCGTCGCCATGCGCCGGGAGATGGGATTGGACGAACCGATGGCCGTCCGTTGGTGGAACTGGATCGGCGGATTTGTGACGGGCGATCTGGGGCGCAGCCACACCTACGACGTCCCGGTCGCCGACCTCATCACCAGCCGCGCCGAGGTGAGCGTGCCGCTGGCCCTCATGTCCCTGACCGTGGCCGTCGGGATCGGGATCCCCGCCGGATTGTTTGCGGCGGCACGCCACGGCCGCCCGGCCGACATCGTGACGATGGCTGCAGCGCAGATAGGGCTGTCGATTCCGTCGTTCTGGATCGGGATCCTGCTCGTCCTCCTGTTCACGATACTGCTGCGCTGGATGCCGGCTGGTGGTTTTCCCGGCTGGGAAGCCGGGCCTTCGGCAGCACTGGCTTCCCTGGTCCTGCCCTCCTTGGCACTAGGTCTGCCGCAGGCAGCTGTTCTCGCTCGGGTAAGCCGGACGGCAGTGGTCGAGACATCCCGGCTGGACTTCGTGCGCACCGGGCGTGCGGGCGGCCTGACTCGCGACCAAGCCATATTGAGTCACGCCCTGCCCAACGCCCTGCCGGCTATCGTCACGGTCGTCGGCCTCCAGTTCTCGTTCCTGATCGCAGGCACGGTGCTGGTGGAGAACGTTTTCTACCTGCCTGGCCTGGGGCGCCTCGTCTTCCAGTCGATCGGCGCCCGCGACCTGCCGACGCTGATGAGCGTGATCATGCTGCTGGTCGCGACCGTGGTCCTGGTCAACCTCGCAGTCGACCTTCTGCTGCTTCGCCTCGACCCACGGCTGGCCGCCCGTGCCTGAGCACCGCTATGGGCGGACGGCGTTCATTTTGGGCGCCACGATCACTGCGACGATGCTGGCGCTCGCCCTGCTCTCCATGATCTGGACGCCCTATCCGCCCGTGGCGATCGACATCAAAGCGAAGCTCCAGGGCCCCTCGCTCCGCCACCTGCTCGGTACCGATCCGTTCGGCCGCGACACGGCCTCGATGCTCATGACCGGCGCACGCCACTCCCTTTCGGTCGCCACCGGATCCGTCCTGCTCGGTGCAGGTCTGGGCGTGCCGGCCGGCGCCATGGCTGCTGCGATCGGCGGGTGGCTCGACGATCTCGTCATGCGCGGCAACGACCTGCTGTTTGCGTTCCCGGCCGTGCTCACCGCCATCATGCTGGCAGCGGCGCTGGGGCCATCGACATGGACGGCGGTCATCGCCATTGGGCTGTTCAACATCCCTGTCTTTGCCAGGGTAACCCGATCCGCCGCCGTGCGGCTGTGGCCGCGCTCTTTCGTTCAGGCAGCGCGGCTGTCGGGCAAGGGCCGCTTTCGGATCACGGTCGAGCACATCCTGCCCAACATCATCGACCAACTGGTAGTTCAGGTCACGGTCCAGCTTGCCCTGGCAATCCTGGCAGAAGCCGGGCTCGGCTATCTCGGCCTGTCCGTGCCGCCACCGGCGCCTAGCTGGGGCAAGATGCTGGCCGACGCCCAGACGTTCCTGGCGGTATCGCCCCGCCTGGCCATCCTGCCGGGGGTCATGGTCGCCATCACCGTGCTCGGCCTGAACATGCTGGGCGACGGATTGCGCGACCGCCTGGATCCAAGGCTGGCGGCGCTGCGGTGATCCCACTCCTGCAGGTGAGCGACCTTTCCGTCGGCCTGCGCGGCGGCGCTCTGCTGGTCGACAGCTTGGCATTCCGACTGGAACGTGGCCAACGGCTCGGCATCGTCGGCGGGTCCGGCTCCGGAAAGTCGGTCACCGTGCATGCGGTCGCCGGGCTCCTGCCCGAAGAGCTGACGGCGACCGGTTCGGTGCGCCTGGACGGCCAGGAGATCCTGGACCTGCCCGAGACGGAACGCGCGCGGCTGCGCGGCCGGAGGATCGCCACGATCTTCCAGGAGCCGATGACCGCGCTCGATCCTGTCCGCAGGATCGCCGACCAGGTACGGGCGCCCATGGACATCCATCGCCTAGGCACGGCGAAAGAGCGGCGGGACAAGGTAGCCGATCTGCTGGCGGCGGTAGGCCTGCCGCGGACGACATTCCCAGCGGATCTGTTCCCACACGAACTGTCTGGCGGTCAGCGCCAGCGCGTCTTGCTGGCAGCCGCCCTTGCGGCCGACCCGGATGTGCTGCTGGCCGACGAGCCGACCACGGCTCTGGACCTCGTCACCCAGCGTCAGATCCTGGACCTGCTCGACAACCTGGCCGAGCGGCGCGGCCTCTCGCTGGTGATGGTCAGCCACGACCTCGGTGTGATCGCCCGCCTGTGCGAGCACGTGCTGGTGATGGAGGGCGGGCGGATGGTCGAGAACGGTCCGGTAGCGAAGATCCTGACGGCGCCGGCCCATCCGGTCACCGCCCGTCTCGTCGGCCGCCGGCTAGCGGCCGCACCGATCGAGCAGCGACCGCGCCACGCGCCACTGCTCGTCGCCCGAGGGCTCACCCGCCACTACCGCCTGCCCGACCGGGGCCGGCGCGTCGCAGTGGATGATGTCGATCTCGAGATCATGGCTGGCGAATCGGTTGGGCTGGTCGGTGCTTCCGGCAGCGGCAAGTCCACGCTCGCCCGCCTCCTGACCGGCCTGGAGCCACCCGATGCCGGAAGCGTTCTGCTGGACGGGCATGATCCGGGACGGTGGGACAAGGTTCGCCACTCCGTTCAGATGGTGTTCCAGGATCCGTTCGATTCCCTGGATCCCCGCTGGAAGATCGCCCGGATCGTGGGTGAGCCACTCGATCGGGACCGGCTCCCGGATAGCGAGCATCTGGCCCGGGTCGTCCAGGCGCTGCGGGAGGTGGAGCTTCCCGAGGACGCGCTCCGCCGCCATCCGCACGCCTTCTCGGGCGGCCAGCGCCAGCGGATCGCGATCGCGCGTGCCCTGGTGGCAAGACCAAGGTTGGTCGTCCTCGACGAGCCGCTATCGGCGCTCGACGTGGTTATCCAGGACCAGGTCCTGGCCCTGCTCAGCCGGCTGCGGGCAGCGCATGATCTGACCTATCTCCTGATCAGCCACGACCTCGGCGTGGTCCAAAGGCTCTGTTCGCGCGTGATCGTTCTGGCCAAGGGGCAGATCGTCGAGGAGGGACCAGTCGACCAGATCCTGCACAGCCCACGCAGCAGTGCCGCCCGTGCACTGGTCGATGCGGTCCTGGCCCCCACCGTTGCACCGCAACAAGGCCCAGATTATTAACCGAGGCGGCGTGCGGAACTCTACCGCCTCGCCCATGTATATCGGCTGGGGTTCAACCCGACAGCTCTTGAGGATCTCATGAACGCCACTCGGCGCTCGGTGTCGCTCGGTCTCGCGGCCCTTTCACTGCTCGGCCTTGGCGAGGCAAAACAAGCCGCGGCGCAGGCGGAATCCGGTGTGAGGTTCGGCCCACCCGAGCCATTCTCCTTCGAAGCGCTGGTGACGCAGGCGGAAGCCGCATCGCGCGAGCCCTACGCGTCGCCGATCATCCGCTTCGACGACATCCTGGATCGCATCGATCCGGAAGTGTTCGCGGACATCCGCTATCGGCCTGAGCAGTCGCTCTGGGCGAATGGCGAGGGGCCATGGCCGATCCGCTTTCACCATCCCGGCCGGTGGTTCAAGCGGCCTGTGCACATCCACGTGGTGGAGAACGGCCAAGCGCGGGAGATCCTCTACGAGCCCTGGCTGTTCGAATTCGGCGAGAAGGCGAAGTTCGTGACCGGGCTGCCGGAAGATCTGGGCTTCGCAGGCTTCCGGGTGATGAACAAGGATCGCGGCAGCGACTGGCTTTCCTTCCTGGGCGCTTCCTACTTCCGCGCCTCCGGCGAGCACGACCAGTATGGCATCTCGGCACGCGGGGTCGGGATCGACACCGGCCTGCCGACACCGGAAGAGTTCCCCGCGTTTCGCGAGTTCTGGATCTCTCCCTCGCCCACGGGACCAGAGGACCTCACGATCTGCGCGTACCTGGACGGACCTGCGATCGTAGGGGCCTACCGCTTCCAGATCCGGCGGCCGGGTGCCGTGCTGATGGATGTCGAAGCGAAGCTGTTCATGCGTCATGCTGTCCAGCGCCTCTGCATCGCGCCGCTCACCAGCATGTACTGGTTTTCGGAGACGAACCGACACATCGCGACCGACTGGCGCCCGGAGATCCATGACAGCGACGGGCTCGCGATCTGGACCGGCGCCGGGGAACGGCTGTGGCGCCCCCTGATCAATCCGACCGCATTGACCGTCTCGTCCTTCGGTGACACCGACCCCAAGGGCTTCGGGCTGCTCCAGCGTGACCGGGCATTCGGCTCGTATGAAGATGATTCCCTGTTTTACGAGCGGCGTCCTTCCCTCTGGGTCGAGCCATTGCAGCCCTGGGGCAAAGGCACGGTGCAGTTGGTGGAGATCCCGACCAATGTCGAGATCCACGACAATATCGCGGCGTATTGGGTCCCAGAGACCCGAATCGAACCGGGAACGCGCTTCGACCTGTCCTGGCGGCTGCACTGGCAGGACCTCGAACCATACCTGTCTCAGAACGGGCGCTGTGTTGCCACACGGATTGGCAAAGGCGGACCGCCCGGCGCACCAGGCGACCGTGACCTGAAACTGTTCACGGTCGACTTCGAAGGGCCGTCGCTCGATCCGCTGCGCAAGGGCGAGGATGTCCAAGCAGTGGTCGCCACGTCACGTGGCGAGATCTTGCGTGCCTTCGCCTTCCAGATTGTCGGGACGAAGCGCTGGCGGGCGATGTTCGAACTCTCGGTCGAAGGGGCGGAACCGGTCGACCTTCGTCTTTATCTCCGGCTGGGCGAGAACGCGCTCACCGAGACCTGGCTGTACCAGTACCACCCCTTCCGGTTCGCTACCGGATCATCGGGCTTCGGGGGATAGCGGTCCATGGGCTACGAAAACATTCTCGTCGAGCGGCGTGAGACGGTCGGGCTGATCACGCTCAACCGGCCCAAAGCCCTGAATGCACTCAACAGCGAGCTGATTGCCGAGCTGAACGCGGCACTGGACGCGTTCGACGCTGATCCGGGAATCGGTGCCACCGTGCTCACTGGCTCGGAGAAGGCATTCGCCGCCGGAGCGGATGTCAAGCAGATGGCGGCCATGGATTTCTCCGCGGCCTATGAGAGTGACTTCATCGCCGCCTGGGCGCGGATCGCCGAGAAGCGTAAGCCCATCATCGCGGCCGTCGCGGGTTTCGCATTGGGCGGCGGCTGCGAGCTCGCCATGATGTGTGACATCATTGTCGCGGGGGACAATGCCCGCTTCGGCCAGCCCGAGATCAATCTCGGGACGCTGCCCGGCGCTGGGGGGACACAGCGCCTCGTCCGAGCCGTAGGCAAGGCCAAGGCGATGGACATGATTCTGACCGGGCGGATGATGGACGCCGGCGAAGCCGAGCGTGCCGGACTCGTCACCAGCGTCGTGCCCACCGGACAATTGCTGGACGAAGCTGTTCGGATTGCATCCGTGATCGCCAGCAAGAGCAGGCCCGCGGTACGTATGGCCAAGGAAGCGGTCAACGCCGCCTTCGAGACCGGCTTGACGGATGGGCTCCGGTTCGAGCGAAGGGCCTTCTACGCGAGCTTTGCCACCGAGGATCGCTCGGAGGGCATGAGCGCGTTCGTCGATAAGCGCCCGCCGGAGTTCCGGCACCGCTGAAATCCGCATGCAGCCGCTCTCGAGAGCGGCGACGCCGAGGTTGACGTCGCGCCGCCTCGGAGATATGAGGCCCTCTCACTCCCGATCATTGGGCTTTGGCATCGTGGCGCATACCCTTTCCGCGAAGAAGCGGGTGCGGCAGACCGAGGCGCGGACAACGCGCAATCGGGCTCGCACCAGCCGCATCAAGACGTTTATGAAGAAGGTCGAGGTGGCGGTCGCCAAGGGCGATGCTACTGCTGCCGCTGCTGCGTTCCGTGAAGCGCAGCCGGAGATTGCTCGAGGCGTCACCAAGGGTGTGCTTCACCGCAATACGGCTGCTCGGCGGATCTCACGCCTCGCTCATCTTGTGAAGGATCTCGCGGCTCAGGCCGCGTAGTAAAAACAGCCTTTGCGAATAAAACAAGCGGCGATGGCAAAAGTCATCGCCGCTTGTTTTGTTCTAAATTTATGGCATTTGTTTCTTCATGGATACGCTGTTCTACTCGAACGGGATTCTTCGTTGGCGCCGAACCAGCCGCTTGCCTCCGAGCAGGGTCGGGATTACTATCTCCGGACGTTCAGCTGCTTGAACACGACGATGAGTAGTGATCGAGTATTTGACGTTTGAAATCAGGAACCATCGTAAGCCGGCATAGTAACTGCACTGTCTGACGACAGGCTGCTCAATCGCCGGTGTGAGAGTTCTAGGTCTCTGCCTTGCTCGGCATGCGCTCGTCGCAGCGCCGACGGACATGGTCGCCGCTCCCGTGGTGCATTATGTCGGCAGACAGGCCTGAGACGGACAAGGATCGGTTCGGTCGAGAGGGTGCTCTGAGCCCTGACCGGATCAAGGCGCAAACACCACTGGCGGGTCAGGGTACGCATGATCGTGCCGCAATCGAGCGATCTGGAAGCGCAGTGGGCGCAGGTACGCTCGCTGTTGCGTGCCGAGGTGGGCGACACCGCCTTCAGCACTTGGCTGAAGCCGCTGCTGGCCCTAGGCATCGAGGGTGACCGTGGCCTGGTGTCGGTCCCCACCCAGTTCATGCGCGACTGGGTGGCGGCCCACTATGCCGACCGGATCCGTTCACTGTGGAACGGCGTCAATACACAGGTTCGCTCGATCAACTTGGTGGTGCAGACCAAGGGGGCGAGCGGCACGATCGTCAATCGGGAGCAGCCACCTCTCAGGGTGGTGGAGCCGCAACAGCGTCCGGTCAACGATACGCCGGACGAGTTGTCCGTCCAACTTGACCCACGATTCACTTTCGAGAACTTCGTGGTCGGCAAGCCCAACGAGTTCGCCGTGGCTGCAGCCGAGCGGATCGCGACCTCGCCCAAGCCGCCCTTCAACCCGTTGTTCCTTTATGGCGGCGTCGGGCTCGGCAAGACCCATCTCATGCACGCGATCGGCCACCGCTTCCTGCAGATCGATCCGAGCAAGAAGATCGTCTTCATGACGGCCGAGAAGTTCATGTACCAGTTCGTACGTGCGCTGCGCATCAAGGAGACGATCACGTTCAAGGAGATGTTCCGGTCGGTCGACCTTCTGATGGTCGACGATGTGCAGTTCATCTCCGGCAAGGACAGCACCCAGGAAGAATTCTTCCATACGTTCAACACACTAGTTGATCGCGGCAAGCAGATCGTCATTTCCGCCGACCGCAGTCCATCGGACCTTTCGGGTCTGGAGGAGCGGATCCGTTCGCGCCTCGGCTGGGGCCTTGTCGCAGATATCCATCCCACGACCTACGAACTCAGGCTCGGCATTCTGCAGGCAAAGGCCGAGCAGTTGCAGAGCGACGTCCCGCAGCGTGTCCTGGAGTTCCTGGCTGCACGGATCACGTCGAACGTCCGCGAGCTGGAGGGTGCGCTGAACCGCATGGTGCACCAGGCATCGCTGACCAACCGTGCCGTCTCGGTCGAGATGGCCCAGGAGATCCTCCATGATCTGCTCCGCGCCAACGACCGGCGCGTGACGATCGAGGAGATCCAGCGGGCCGTGGCCGAGCATTACCAGATGAAGCTCTCGGACCTGACTGGACCGCGCCGTTCGCGCGCGATCGCGCGGCCACGCCAAGCTGCTATGTACCTGTGCAAGCAGCTCACGCCCCGTTCCCTCCCCGAGATCGGCAAGAAGTTCGGCAGCCGCGACCACACCACCGTGATGCATGCTGTCCGCCAGATCGAGAAGCTGATCGCCGATGACCGGCAGCTGGCGGATGACGTGGAGCTGCTGAAACGGCGGTTAATGAGCTGAATCGTCACCGCCGGTACCGCAGCCGACCTGCCAGGCGTCGGCTGGAACCGCATCGGCCTATTGTGGAACGTGGCCAACGGTGGGTGGGCCAGCCAGCGGCGAAGGCCGGCTGATTCTGTCGAAAATCCGTGAACTTAGGTCGCGGGCCTGCTAGGTTCTCCAGCCCGGCACCGCGTTCGCGGGCCGGTTTCCGCCATCTTTGCGACTTGCCCAGACCATGAAGCTGACCATCGAGCGCACGCCTCTGCTCAAGTCGCTCGGCCATGTCCAGAGCGTCGTCGAGCGTCGCACGACGATTCCGATCCTGTCCAATGTCCGCCTGGAGGCGCAGAACGGCGAACTCCTGCTAACCGCGACCGACATGGACCTGACCCTCGTCTCGCGGGAAGAGGCGGAGATCTCGGAGAGCGGCACGACCACCGTGGCGGCCCACACGCTCTATGAGATCGTGCGGCGCCTGGCTGAGGGTTCGATCGTGGAACTGGAGCAGCAGAACGGCACGTCCGATCTTCAGCTGCGCTCCGGGCGGTCGTCCTTCGTATTGCCGGCACTGGCGGCCGACGAGTTCCCGGCGATGAGCGAGGAGGACCTGGGCGTGTCCTTCGAACTCAGCGCCGGCACGCTGCGCAAGCTGTTCGACAAGACGCGGTTCGCGATGTCGAGCGAAGAAACCCGCTACTACCTGAACGGGGTGCATCTCCACGCCACTAGGGGCGAGGGAGCCGCAGCCTGCCTGAGGGCGGTTGCAACCGATGGCCACCGGCTGGCGCGGGTCGAGATCCCCCTGCCGGAGGGCGCCAAGGGCATTCCGCCGGTGATCGTCCCGAAGAAGACGGTGGGCGAGGTGCGCCGGCTTCTCGAAGCGCTCGATCATGAATCGGTCGTCGGCGTGGCGTTGTCGCCGTCGCGCATCCGCTTCCAGATCGGCACCACCGTGCTGGTGTCCCGCCTGATCGATGGGGTATTTCCGGACTATGAGCGGGTGATTCCTCAGGCGAACGAGAAGGTGGCACTGATCGACGCCCGTGCCTTTGCGGTCGCCATCGACCGTGTTGCCACCGTCGCCACTGACAAGATCCGCGCCGTCAAGCTCGGATTTTTCGAGGGTCGCGTGGTCGCCTCCGCCGTCAGCGCCGAGGCTGGCCGTGCCCATGACGAGGTGGACTGCGAGCTGACAGGCAGCGAGCTCGAAATCGGCTTCAATGCTCGCTACGTCCTGGACATTACACAGCAGGTCGAGGGCAACACGATTCGCCTGGAGATGGCGAGTCCTGCGTCGCCGACACTGATTCGCGACCCGGAAGATCTGGCGACGATCTATGTGTTGATGCCGATGCGCGTATGATCGACCTTGCGGCCACACGCATGCGTACGGACGATGTGCCGGACGCCCTTCCCTGCGTGGTGCGGCGTCTTCAGCTGAGCTGTTTCCGCAACCTATCCGACCACGTCCTGAACCTCCCAGATGGACCGGTCGTGCTCCATGGCGACAACGGGGCGGGGAAGACCAACCTGCTGGAAGCCGTTTCGATGCTTGCGCCTGGTCGCGGCCTGCGCCGTGCACGGGCGAGCGAACAGGCATGCACGGGCGGAACTGGTGGTTGGGCGCTGCAGGGCCATATTGAGGGTCCTGAGGGTATTCATGCCGTGGCGACCGGCCTGGAGCCAGGCCAGGAGCGCCGGCGCTTTCGATTGGATGGGCGGGATATCGCGGCACGCGACGAGCTGCCGGCCGTGGTAGGTGTCGTCTGGCTCACCCCGGCCGAGGACCGGCTTTTCGTTGAGGCTCCGGCGGAACGCCGGCGCTTCCTCGACCGACTGATCGGCGCCGACGATCCAGCGTTCGCTGGCCTGACCGCACGTTATGATCGGCGTCTGCGCGAGCGCACGGCGGTCCTTCGTGGCGAGCGACCCGACAGGGTCTGGGTATCGACACTGGAAGCCGCGCTCGCTGCCGACGCGGTCGCCATCGCCGCGGCCAGGGCCGAGCGGGTCGAAAGTCTCGATGCCATGGTGGCCGATAGCAGGGGACCCTTTCCAAGGGTGCGGCTCGAAGTGTCTGGCGAACTGGAAGCATTGATGGACGGGCGGCCGGCGCTGGATGTCGAGGAGGAGGTGGCTGCGCGGCTGCAACGCAGCCGCGACCTCGACCGCGACGCCGGCGGGGCCTTGATCGGTCCTCATCGCAGTGACCTCATCGCGATCGACGCCGAGACTGCCACCCCCGCGGCACGCTGCTCCACCGGGCGGCAGAAGGCGCTGCTGCTGTCGATCGTGCTGGGGGAGCTCGCCCGTCGGCGGCGCATCGGCGCATTGGTGCCGATCCTCCTGCTCGACGAGGCCGCAGCTCACCTGGATGGAACCAGACGGGCGGCACTGTTCGAGCGCATTCTCGATGCACCCGGCCAGACCTGGCTCTCCGGAACCGAACAGGCTCCTTTCGCCGCCTTGCGTGGCAAGGCGGCATTCTTCCACCTGAATCAGGGCGATATCGCCGACCATGTCTGACACGTCCCCGATCCGCGATACCTACGACGCCAGCTCGATCAAGGTGCTGGAAGGCCTTGAGGCCGTTCGCAAGCGCCCGGGCATGTATATCGGCGACACCGATGACGGGTCGGGCCTGCACCACATGGTGTTCGAGGTCGTGGACAACGCCATCGACGAAGTGCTCGCCGGCCATGCCAGTCGCGTCGAGGTGGTGCTGAACGCTGACGGCTCGTGCACGGTCACCGATGACGGCCGGGGGATCCCGGTGGACCGGCATGCCGAGATGGGCGTGTCGGCCGCGGAGGTCATCATGACCGTGCTGCATGCCGGCGGGAAGTTCGACAAGAACTCCTACAAGGTCTCCGGCGGGCTGCACGGGGTGGGCGTGTCGGTGGTCAACGCCCTGTCCGACCGCCTGGACCTGCGAGTCTGGCGCGACGGGTTCGAGCATTTCGTGCGCTTCGTCGAGGGTGGCCGGACCGAGGCGCCGCTCACGGTGGTCGGTCCCTCCGGCGGCCGGCGCGGCACCGAAGTCACCTTCTATCCCTCGCCTTCCGTGTTTACCGGCATCGTGTTCGTGTTCGAGCAGTTGGCGCATCGTCTGCGCGAGTTGGCCTTCCTGAACTCCGGCGTCGAGATCATGCTGCGCGACCTGCGCGGCGAGGAACCGCGCGAAGAGCGGTTCTACTACGATGGCGGCCTTGCCGCCTTCACGACCTGGCTCGACCGGTCGCGGACTCCCGTCGTCAAGCCGCCGATCACGGTGGGTGGTGATCGCGACGGCGTCGTCGTCGAGGTCGCGATGCAGTGGAACGACGGCTACCACGAGGTCTGCCTTTGCTTCACCAACAACATCCCGCAGCGTGACGGCGGGACCCATCTGCAAGGCTTCCGGCAGGCGCTGACCCGCGTCCTCAACAAGTATGCGGAAGACAGCGGCACCCTGAAGCGCGAGAAGGTCGCCCTGTCGGGCGACGACATGCGCGAGGGACTGACCGCGGTCCTGTCGGTCAAGGTGCCCGACCCGAAGTTCTCCTCGCAGACCAAGGACAAGCTGATCTCCTCGGAGGTCACGCCGATCGTGCAGAACCTGGTGGGCGACGCGCTGTCGCGCTGGCTGGAGGAGCATCCGGCCGAGGCGAAGATCATCATGGGCAAGGTGGTCGAGGCGGCCACCGCCAGGGAGGCCGCGCGTCGGGCGCGCGAGTTGACCCGGCGTAAGGGCGCCCTCGACATTGCCAACCTGCCGGGCAAGCTCGCTGACTGCCAGGAGCGCGATCCGGCGAAGTCCGAGCTGTTCCTGGTCGAGGGCGACAGCGCCGGCGGCTCTGCGAAGCAGGGCCGCGACCGCCAGTTCCAGGCAATTCTGCCGCTGCGCGGCAAGATCCTGAACGTCGAGCGGGCCCGGGTCGACAAGATCCTGGGCAGCCAGGAGATCGGCACGCTGATCACCGCGTTGGGCACAGGCATCCGCGACGACTTCGACATCGCGAAGCTGCGCTACCACCGCATCGTGATCATGACCGACGCGGACGTGGACGGTTCGCACATCCGCACCCTGCTGCTGACCTTCTTCTACAGGCACCTGCCGGCCCTGATCGAGGAAGGTCACCTCTACATCGCCCAGCCGCCGCTCTACCGGATCAAGCGCGGCAACAAGGAACTCTACCTCAAGGACGACGCAGCCCTGGACGACTACCTCCTGGCCAGCGTCGGCTCCGAGGTGAAGATCGGCACCGACGGGGACGAACTGCTCGCCGGAGATGCCGCGACCAGGAGCTTCGAGCTCTCCCGGCAAGCGGCGCAGCTCATCAAGGGAATGTCGCGCCGGCATCCTCCCGAGCTGGTCGAAGCCCTCGCGGCGACCGGCATGCTCGGCGCGGCGGAGGACCCGGACCTGGAGGCAGGCCAGGTCGTCGTGCGGCACCTGGCGGTGGCGGGCAATGGGCACTGGCAGGCCAGCCTGGACGTGGACGATGTCCTCACCATGCACCGGACTAAGGGTGAGCGGCGGGAACGCTGGCGGATCGAGCCCAGCTTCCTCCGCTCGCTCGAAGCGCGCCGGGTTGCTGGGCTGATGGAGGAGCTGAGGGCACTCTGGGGGGACCATCCGGTGCTGCTGCACGACGACCAGCAGCTGCCGATCGCCGGGCCCCTGCACTTGATGGGGCGTGTCTCGGCGCTCGGCCGCAAGGGCATGGCGATCCAGCGCTACAAGGGCCTGGGTGAAATGAACCCGGAGCAGCTCTGGGATACGACTTTGGACCCGACCCGCCGCTCGATGGTACAGGTCAAGGTCGACCATGCGGACGATGCCGACGAGATCTTCACGACGCTCATGGGCGACGTGGTCGACCCGCGGCGCGACTTCATCCAGAACAACGCGCTGCGTGTGGTCAACCTGGACGTCTGAATGGTGGCACGGGCGGGAGCGGCAGGCCAACCGCCCGCCGCCGCCAATCCATGGCGGATCATGTAGAAAGCGCCAAGGCCACACCCGCCTGTAGAATGTGTTCCTCTCGCAGTGGTGACCTGCGGTCGCGTTCAAATGAGATCGGCAGGGCTCTAGACTTCGGTTGCACAGACCCGCGGCGCATGGCGCGCTGCGGGCCGAGGTCGGTCCGTCAAATTGCGTACTATGATGCGCAAGTGAGATGTTCGCTCTCGTCGCATAATGTAAATTTGGCCTAAATCTCCGTTAACATGAACATTCGGTCACAACGCTAAGAGGACGTTTCATGGCGCTGATCAACGGCACGCCCGGCAATGACACTGCGGCCGCCCTTCTCGGGACCGTGGAAGCGGACGAGATCCATGGTCGCGGCGGTGACGACGTCGCCCTTGGTCAGGGTGGCAACGACATCATGTTCGGCGAAGACGGCATCGACAACCTGAACGGGAACGATGGCGACGACGTGATCCTGGGCGGGCTTGGCAACGACGTGCTCTTCGGCGCTGGCGGGGCGGATCAGCTGAGTGGCCAAGCTGGCAACGATGACCTGTTCGGCAATGCCAACAACGATATTCTGCGCGGTGACGACGGGCTCGACCGACTGCTCGGTGGCGACGGCGACGACGTGCTGATCGGCGGCAACGGTGCCGACCGGTTCTATGGCGGTAATGGCGTCGACATCATCTCCGGCGGCAACGACGCCGATATTGCGCATGGCGACCGGGCGGCGCCGAACGTCGAGCCCTTGGCAGGTGCGGCCGACCGTATCTTCACCGGTGAAGGCAACGACCAGATCTTCGGCGAGTTCGGCGACGACAGCATCGACGGCGGCAACGGCGACGACATCATCTTCGGCGGTGGCGCCATAGGCGTCGCCCAGCAGACCAACACGGGCAACGACATCGGCACCGGCGGTGCCGGCAATGACCAGATCACCGCAGGCGACGGCAACGACCGGTTCTTCGGCGCGCTCGGCGACGACATCATGAACGGCGATGCCGGTAACGACGAGCTGTTCGGCGGCCTCGGCAACGACACCGTCAATGGCGGGATCGGCGACGACACCCTGGACGGCAAGGACGGCAACGACACGCTGACCGGCGGCGACGGCGTGGACCGGCTCACCGGTGGCAATGGCGACGACATCCTGGATGGCGGGGCCGGCAACGACGAGATCCTGGGCCAGTTCGGCAACGACACCATGGCCGGTGGCACAGGCGCCGACAACTTCACCATCCTGCGTGCCGAGGGCGAAGCCGACATCATTACCGACTTCATCGTCGGCGAGGACAAGATCCTGCTGCGCGGCGCGAAGCTGGTGGACGTCACCGCCACGCCCGGTGAAGCGGCGACCGTCCTCAACCTTGGCCTCAACCACACCGTGACCCTGAACGGCGTCACGGACATCACCCCCGACAAGGTCGCATCCTTGTTCGGGTGATCCCGCGCATCGCAAGGTCTCTGCGGAACCCGCCGGCTCATGCCGGCGGGTTCGATCTGGGCAGGCCGCAGACAGCGATATCATCGCTTAGCTGATGGTGGTCCGGCATTCAGTCGATGTTGGATAGAAGTAGGAATGACTCATGGCGGTGATCGAGGGCAGCGTCGGCAAGGACAATCTGGTCGGTGGCGACGGCAATGACGTCATGCGCGGCTTCGCTGAGCTAGACCGGATGTTCGCGCGCGGCGGCGACGACGTGATGATCGGCGCCGAGGGTGCCGACCGGCTCTATGGCGGCGACGGCATGGACGTCATCTCCGGCGGCGACGGCAACGACATCGCGTTTGGCGATCGGGTCGAAGTGCTCGTCATTCCCACAGTCGGCGGCAACGATCGCATCTTCACGGGTGCCGGTGACGACCAGATCTACGGCGAATGGGGTGACGACACGCTGGACGGCGGTGACGGCAACGACATCATCTGGGGCGGCAATGTCGGCAAGGACACCATCACCGGTGGTGCCGGCAATGACACGATCAATGGTGGCAACGACAATGACATCGTGTTCGGTGCAGCCGGCGACGATGTCATGTCCGGCGATGGCGACGACTACACCGTCGACGGCGACGACCGTCTCTTTGGCGGCCTCGGCAACGATCAGGTCGATGGCGCCGAAGGCAATGACCTGCTCGACGGCAAGGACGGCACCGACACGCTGAACGGTGGAGATGGCGACGACAGCATCACCGGTGGCAATGACGACGACATCCTGAACGGCGGTGCCGGCAACGACATGCTGAATGGCCAGTTCGGCAACGACAGGCTCACCGGTGGGACCGGCACTGACAACTTCGTGATCCTTCGGCACGAGGGTGAAGCGGATACGATTGCCGACTTCCAGATCGGCGTGGACAAGATCGAGCTGCGTGGCAGTGGGATCGACGTATCGGCCGTCATTGCGTCGGCCCAGGTCGTCAGCGGCAGCACGGTCCTGAACCTCGGTTCGAATCATACGGTGACACTGACCGGCACGACCGGCGTCGACTCGTCCTGGTTCGGCTGATTGATCCCCCAGCTCGCCCCGCCAACCAACAAGCCCCGACGAGGAAGCACGCATGGCATTGATCAACGGCCAATCTGGCGACGAAAGCATCACCGGTACCAACCAGGCCGATGAAATCCACGGCCTGGGCGGCAATGACGGCATCAACGGCGGCGCTGGCGACGATATTCTGTTTGGCGAGGACGGCGACGACTTCCTCACCGGGAGCACCGGCAACGACCAGCTCTATGGCGGCCTCGGCCGGGACACGCTGTACGGGAACGGTGGCATCAACCTGCTCGACGGCCAGGAAGGCAATGACGTCCTGATCAGCGATGCCAGTGCCGATACACTGCGCGGCGGCGACGGCAACGATCGTCTGTTCGGCAGGGACGGCAACGACATCCTGATCGGCAATGCCGGCAACGACCGCTTTCTGGGTGGTGCAGGCAACGACACGGTCGCGGGTGGCGATGGCGACGACGATATCCGTGGTGACCGGGTCTCGGCGGAGTTCGACGTGATCCCATCGTCAGGCGGTGACGACTACCTGACCGGCGGTGGCGGCGACGACCTCATCTATGGCGAATGGGGCACCGACCGCATCGACGGTGGTGACGGCAACGACGAACTCTGGGGCGGGTTCACCGGCCAGGATGTCCTGACCGGCGGCGCAGGCGACGACCTGATCACGGGTGGTTCCGAGGGCGACGTCATTTTCGGCGCAGTCGGCAACGATGTGATCATTGGCGACGGCGATCCGAACCGTCCTGATGGAGCCGACCGCCTCTTTGGTGGCCTCGGTGACGACGAGATCCGGGCCGGTGGAGGCGCCGACATCGTCGATGGCAAGGCCGGCATCGACCGGATGAACGGCGACGGCGGCGACGACATCATGACCGGCGGTGATGGCGACGACATCCTCGATGGCGGTTCCGGTAATGACCAGATCAACGGGCAGGCCGGCAACGACTCGATGACTGGCGGTGCTGGTTCCGACCTGTTCATCGTGCTCCGCTCAGGCGGCGACCAGGATACCATCACCGACTTCAACGCCGAGAGCGGAGACAAGATCTCGTTGCGCGGCAATGGCAACACGGTGGAGAACGCGATCGCCAATGCCGCGGTCGTCGAAGGCAACACCGTGGTGAACCTGGGCTTCAACCACACGCTGACGATCACCGGCGAGACCGGCATCAACGCCAACTGGTTCGGTTGACCTGATCGGCAGCCTGGCGGAAGCAAAACGGCTGCAGGTGCGAACCTGCAGCCGTTTTCTTTGGCCTGAGACCTGTCAGCTGCGTGGCAGGAGAGCCACTTCGCCAGCTTCGTTGACTGGACGCGACGGGCCACGATCGCCGTGAAGCTTGCGGGCGCGCGTCTCGAAGGCTGCCACCATGCGTCGTACCGCCTCGTCGAACAACAGGCCGATCAGTTGCTGCAGGACGCGCGACTTGAACTCAAACTCAACGTGGAAGTCGATGATGCAGCCATTCTCGGGCCCATCCAGGAACTTCCAGTAGTTATTCATGTACTTGAACGGACCGTTCACGTACTGGACGTCGATCTTTCGCTCAGCCCGATGGAGCGTGACCTTCGAGGTGAACTTCTCACGCCAGACCTTGAAGCTGATCACGAGGTCCGCGAAGAACACGTCACCCTGTCGCTCATTGATCCGGGCAGCCGAGCACCAAGGCAGGAACTCCGGATAACGATCGACGCTGGCGACGATGTCGAAGAGCTGCGCTGGCGTGTAGGGCAGATAGCGGCGTTCGGAATGGGTAGGCATTACTCTGCTGCTTCGAGGCCAAGACCTGTACGAGCCAGCTGCGCCTCGCGGGCGTGGCGCAGCTTGGCGAAATCATCGCCTGCATGATGGGATGAGCGGGTGAGCGGCGAGCTGGATACCATCAGGAAGCCTTTCGCCCGCGCCATCCGGGCGTGCGCGTCGAACTCGGCCGGCTCCACGAACCGGATCACCTGATGATGCCGGCTGGTCGGCTGGAGGTATTGGCCGATCGTGATGAAATCGACCTCGGCCGACCGCATGTCGTCCATCACCTGGTGGACCTCACGCTTCTCCTCGCCCAGGCCCAGCATCACGCCGGACTTGGTGAAGATGGCAGGATCCAGTTCCTTCACCTTCTGCAGCAGGCGGAGTGAATGGAAGTAGCGGGCACCCGGCCGCACCGTCCGATAGAGCCGCGGCACCGTCTCAAGATTGTGGTTGTAGACATCGGGCCTGGCCGCCACGACCTTCTCGATTGCCCCGGGCTTGCGCAGGAAGTCCGGAGTAAGGATCTCGATCGTCGTCTCCGGCGACGCCGCGCGGATCGCCTCGATCACCCGCACGAACTGAAATGCGCCACCGTCCGGCAGATCGTCCCGGTCCACCGAGGTGATGACGACGTGCTTGAGGCCCATCGCCTGGACGGCCTCGCCCACATGGCGCGGCTCGTGCGGGTCGACCGCCACCGGCATGCCAGTCTTCACGTTGCAGAACGCGCAGGCCCGGGTGCAGGTATCACCCAGGATCATGAAGGTCGCGTGCTTCTGCTGCCAGCACTCGCCGATGTTCGGGCAGGCCGCTTCCTCGCACACCGTGTGCAGCTTCTTGGCCCGCATGAGCTTGCGAACCTCATGGAAGGTCTCGGACGTCGGCGCCTTGACGCGGATCCAGGCCGGCTTGCGCTGGAACTGCGGCGGCGTGATCGTGACCGTGGCCATCAACTGTCCTTCGAATGGGAGCGCATCGCCTGCTCAGAAATGGATCGCCCGACCGAAGGCTGCAAGCGTTGCCTCGTGCATCATTTCCGACAGGGTGGGATGCGGGAAGATCGTGGCCATCAGATCCTCTTCCGTGGCCTCCATCTGCCGCGCGATCACGAAGCCCTGGATCAGCTCGGTCACTTCCGCGCCGACCATGTGCGCGCCCAGGAGCTCGCCGGTCTTGGCGTCGAAGACGGTCTTGATCATGCCTTCCGGCTCGCCAAGTGCGATGGCCTTGCCGTTGCCGATGAACGGGAACCGGCCGACCTTCACTTCATAGCCAGCCTTCTTCGCCGCCTCTTCCGTATAGCCGACGCTCGCCACCTGCGGGGTGCAGTAGGTGCAGCCGGGGATCTTGGTCAGGTCGAGCGGATGGGGATGGCCATGGCCGGCAATCTTCTCGACGCACATCACCCCCTCGTGGCTCGCCTTGTGAGCCAGCCAGGGCGCTCCAACCACGTCACCGATCGCGTACACGCCGGGCTCGTCGGTGCGGCACCACTCGTCCACGACGATGTGGGAGCGCTCGACTTTGATCTTGGTGCCTTCCAGGCCGATATGCTCGGTGTTGCCGACGATGCCGACGGCCGAGATCACCCTCTCCACCTCGACCTGTTCGGATTTGCCGCCCGGCAGCTCCAAGGTGACGACAACCGAGTTGCCCTTCTTGTCGAGCTTGGCCACCTTGGTCCCGGTGCGGATCTTGATGCCGCGCTTCTCGAACTGCTTGTGGGCGAAGGCCGAGATCTCGGCATCTTCCACGGGCAGCACCCGGTCCAGCACCTCGACCACCGTCACGTCGGCGCCCATGGAGCGGTAGAACGAGGCGAACTCGATGCCGATCGCACCGCTGCCCACGACCAGCAGCGACTTCGGCATGGCCGCCGGGACCATGGCTTCCTTGTAGGTCCATACCAGCTTGCCGTCCGGCTCCAGACCCGGCAGCACGCGGGCCCTCGAGCCGCTCGCCAGGATGATGTGCGGTGCCGAAAGCGTCTCCTCGCCGCCCTTGGTCGACACCTTCAACGTGTTCTTCCCGGCAAGCGAGCCGGAACCGTCGAAGACGGTCACCTTGTTCTTCTTGAGCAGATGCTTGACGCCGCCAGAGAGCTGCGACGCCACGTTGCGGCTGCGCTTGACCACGGCGGCGGCATCGAAACCTCGACCCTGCACGGATAATCCGTAGGCTTCGGGATGCCCCATATGGTCGTAGACCTCCGCCGAGCGAAGCAGGGCCTTGGTCGGGATGCAGCCCCAGTTCAGGCAGATTCCGCCCAGATGCTCCCGCTCGACCAGCGCGGTCTTCATGCCGAGTTGCGCTGCCCGGATGGCCGCGACGTAGCCACCCGGCCCGCCGCCGACGACGACCAGATCGAAGCTGTGGTTGGCCATCAGCTAGTCCCACTCCGCAAAGCTGCTTCGTCAGGCCAGGACCGCGTCAGGCGTCCGGCCAGTTCGATCCATGGCCGCACATCCCAAAAGCCGGACGCTGCGCCAGAGGTCAATGGAAGGATGAACAATTCCGGCACCACACCATGCGGATCGTCCATCGGACCATATCGCAGGGCCGTCGTGCCGGTGCCGAGCCAATAGGCAGCGGCACGCTTTCCGTTGAAGGCGATGGCCGCTGGACGGTTTGCCCGGAGCTTGCACCGGGCCAGCTCGACATCGGCTGGACCGACATTGATCTCGGCATCGGCTCCCGACTGGCGCTTCTGCATGTCGGTCAGTCCCAGGCCATGCCCTAGCAGTTCCCGTTCGCGATCGGGCGTCAGCCGCTCGGGCGTGAGACGGACCGCCGCGAGGACGGACCAGAACTTGTTGCCCGGGCCGGCATAGTGCCGCCCCTTGGCTGCCGAGGCCTTGCCTGCCGCCATGCCCACGAAGACGGCCCGCAGTGCCGGCCGGAGGACATCACAGAGGATGTCATCCGTCGACCCTGCCGGCCTTGTCGCTGCCTCGATCATGATCAAAGCAGGAGCGACAGCGGATCTTCGACAGTCTTCTTGAAGACCTGCAGGAACTCCGCCCCAAGCGCCCCGTCGACGACGCGATGGTCGGTTGACAGCGTCACGCTCATCATCGTCGCGATGGCCAGTGCGTCGTTCTTCACGACCGGACGCTTCTCGCCCGCGCCAATCGCCAGGATGCAGGCCTGTGGCGGGTTGATGACGGCTGCGAAGTCCTTCACCCCGTACATGCCGAGATTGGAGATCGAGAATCCGCCGCCCTGGAACTCCTCCGGCTTCAGCTTGCCTTCCTTGGCGCGCTTGGCGAGGTCCTTCATCTCCGCCGAGATGGTGGAGAGCCCCTTCTGATCAGCCTTGCGGATGATCGGAGTGATCAATCCACCCTCGATCGCCACTGCCACCGAGATGTCGATATCCTCGAACTGGTAGATCTTGTCGCCACCCCAGGACGCGTTCACGCCTGGGATCTTCTTCATGCCCTGAGCCACAGCCTTGATGACGAAGTCGTTCACCGAGAGCTTGTAGTCGGCCTTTGGGCGTCCGTTCAACTCCTCGCGCAACTTCAGCAGCGCATCCAGCTCGACATCGACTGTCAGATAGAAGTGCGGCACCGTCGACTTGGATTCGGTAAGTCGCCGCGCGATCACCTTCCGCATATTGTTGAGCTGGATCTCCTTGTGCGGCGCGCTTGGCGCCGCGATCGGACCGGCTGCGGCGGCCGGCGCCGGCGCTGCAGCGGCCGGTGCAGGCTTGGCTGCCTCTGCCGGTTTCGCCGGTGCCGCGGCAGCCGTCGCCGGCTTCGGTGCAGCGGCGGCCTTCTCGACATCCGCCTTCACGATACGGCCGTGCGGCCCGCTGCCGGTCAGGTTGGCAAGATCGAGCCCTGCCTGTTCCGCCATACGCCTGGCCAAGGGCGAGGCAAAGACCCGACCCTCTTCCGCCTTGCCATTGCCCTTGCTGATGTCGGCCCCGGTGTTCGATCCTGCACCGGGCGCTCCCGCCACATTGGCGGGCTTGGCATCGCTTGCCGGTGCGGGACCGGCTGCCTTGATCTGCTGCGCCTCGATCGGACCTTCGGCGGCACCACGGGCGGCGGCGGCGGGTGCTGCCGGTTCCTGGGCCTCAGGCTGTCCGGCACCATCCGCAGCCGATGCGTCCTCGCCTTCCTCGAGGAGCACGGCGATCGGGGTATTGACCGCTACACCCTGCGTACCTTCGGCTACCAGGATCTTGCCGATCACACCTTCGTCGACAGCCTCGAACTCCATCGTGGCCTTGTCGGTTTCGATCTCGCACATGACGTCGCCGGACTTGACCGCGTCGCCTTCCTTCTTGAGCCAGCGGGCCAGATTGCCCTCGCTCATCGTGGGCGAGAGCGCAGGCATCAGGATCTGGATGGTCATCGGATCGGTTCCCCTGCCTGTCCGCTCACGTCCGGTAGCAGGCGGCCTTCGCCGCCTCGACCATGTCCTTCACCTGCGGCAGCGCCATCTTCTCCAGATTGGCCGCGTACGGCATTGGAACATCCTTGCCGGTCACGCGGATGACCGGCGCGTCCAGGTAGTCGAAGGCATGCTCCATCATGAGCGCCGCCATCTCCGAGCCGATACCCGACTGCGGCCAGCCCTCCTCGATCGAGACCAGGCGGTTGGTCTTCTTCACCGAGTTCACGATCGTTTCGACGTCGAGCGGCCGGATTGTGCGCAGGTCGATGACCTCCGCGGAGATCCCGATCTCGGCCAGCGCGTTCGCGGCTTCCACCGCGTGCCCCATCATCAGCGAGAACGCGGTAATCGTGACGTCCGTGCCTTCGCGCAGGACCTTGGCCTTGCCGATCGGCAACACGAAGTCGTCGAGTTGCGGCACCTCGAAGCTCTGGCCGTAGAGCATCTCGTTCTCAAGGAACACGACCGGGTTCGGGTCCCGGATCGCTGCCTTCAGCAGGCCCTTGGCGTCCGCTGCCGACCAGGGTGAGAGCACCTTCATGCCAGGGCAGTGCGAATACCAGGAGCTGTACTCCTGGCTGTGCTGCGCGGCCACGCGGGCAGCAGCACCGTTTGGTCCACGGAACACGATCGGGCAGCCCATCTGGCCCCCCGCCATGTAGAGCGTCTTGCTGGCAGAGTTGATGATGTGGTCCATCGCCTGCATGGCGAAGTTCCAGGTCATGAACTCCACAATCGGCCGCAGGCCGGCCATCGCGGCACCCACCCCCAGCCCGGCAAAGCCATGCTCGGTGATCGGCGTGTCGATGACGCGTTTCTCGCCGAACTCGTCGAGCAGGCCCTGGCTGACCTTGTAGGCCCCCTGATACTGGGCGACTTCCTCGCCCATCAGGAAGACCTTGGGGTCGCGACGCATCTCCTCCGCCATCGCGTCACGCAAGGCCTCGCGCACGGTCTGCTTCACGAAGGTCGTGCCGGCGGGGATGTCCGGATCGGCTGGCACCTTGGCGCTCTTCGGCTCGGCCGGCACCTTGGCAGCCGGTGCCGGCGCGTCGCCCTTGCCTTCCATCTGCGCGGAGGGGGCTTCGCTCGGAGGCCGTTCGCCCACTGGCGCATGATCGACCGTCCGAGGCTGGCCATCCCCATCGACCGCGACCTTGTCCGACGGCTTTTCCTGCTGCTGCGGAACGTCGCTCAGGCTCTCGCCTTGTTCCAGCAGTACCGCGATGGGCGTGTTGACCGCGACACCCTGGGTACCCTCGGCCACCAGGATCTTGCCGAGCACGCCCTCGTCGACCGCTTCGAACTCCATGGTCGCCTTGTCCGTCTCGATCTCGGCGATCACGTCGCCCGACTTGACGGGCTCGCCCTCCTTCTTGACCCAGCGCGCCAGGTTGCCCTCGGTCATGGTCGGCGAGAGCGCCGGCATCAACAGCTCGATCGACATCGCAACGCCCTCGAAATCAGGATTCTACGAGAATATCGGTCCAAAGCTCTGACGCATCGGGCTCAGGGCTGTCCTGCGCGAACCGAGCGCTTTCGTTGACGATGTCTCGAGTTTCCTTGTCGATCGTCTTGAACGCGGCTTCGTCGGCAAAGCCGTTCACTTCGATGATCTTCTTCAGGTTCTCGATCGGATCATGCTGGCTACGCATGTTCTCGACCTCGTCCTTGGTACGGTACTTGGCCGGATCCGACATCGAATGACCACGGTACCGATAGGTCATGGCCTCCAGGATCTGGGGACCCTCGCCTGCCCTGATCTTGCCGATCAGCCTGGATGCAGTGGCCTCGACCGCGAGCACATCCATGCCGTCGACCTGTTCGCCGGGGATGCCGTAGGCCTCGCCGCGGTCGCACAGGCGCTTGCCGGCCGCCGCCCGCGTCACCGCCGTACCCATGCCGTACCGGTTGTTCTCGATCACATAGAGAACCGGCAGCTTCCACAAGGCCGCCATGTTGAAGGCCTCATAGACCTGCCCCTGGTTGACGGCGCCGTCGCCGCAATAGGCGACGCACAGCCCGCCATCCTCTTCATATTTGTGGGCAAACGCGATGCCGGTCCCAAGAGGAATCTGTGCGCCGACGATGCCGTGACCACCATAGAACTTCTTGTCCTTGGCGAACATGTGCATCGAGCCGCCCTTGCCCTTGGAATAACCGGTGATGCGCCCGGTCAATTCCGCCATGACGCGGCGGGGATCCATCTGGCAGACCAGCATGTGGCCGTGATCGCGGTAGCCGGTGATCACCGAATCCTTCTCGGTGAGTGCCGCCTGGATGCCGACTGCCACGGCTTCCTGGCCGATGTAGAGATGGCAGAAACCACCGATCAGCCCCATGCCGTAGAGCTGGCCTGCCTTTTCCTCAAAGCGACGGATCAGGAGCATCTCCCGATACCAGCCCATCAGCGTCGCCTGATCCGGCAGATTGGAGGCGGCCCCGGCCGAGGGAGCGGCCTCAACAGCCTTGATCTTTGTGGCGGTCATCCAGATTCCCCCCTGGACTTCGGCATCATGTCGAGCGCCCGCTTAGCGCCGCCCGCCTGTTCCGATCGGCAAACTGTGGCGCCAACACGGTTTCCGCAAGCCCGAAGCTGCAAGTAAACGCGAACCACATGCCATCGACCGGGCCCGGGGGACAGTCCCACAGAATGCATGGGGGTCATGCGGGCACAGCGCAGATCGTCTTTGCTGCAATGCACAATCTAACCTCTCGCCGATACTTTCGCCGATTTGTTCCTGACCGACCGTCCTCGCCAGGAACAGCTAGTTGATCAGCGCACGTCACGGGTGACGGTTCCAAGACTTGCCTGCTCGGCTCTCGAATGTTGGATCCGGCCGAAACGAGCCGGCATGAAGGCCGCGGCAGGCATGCCACGAATACCTCGGTGATGGATGAGGAGCCAGGCTTTGCGCTCGCGTGACGCGCGAGCCGGCGCTATGTCGTGGAAGGCGCCAGTGGAGGCCAGATGATCGCTGAGGACCATGTCGACCGGTTGTGGCTATGGCTGCGCCGCGAGATCCGTTGGCGCTGGCTGAGCGGAGTCTTCCTGCTCCTGACCGCCTGGTTCGCTTGGCACGCCCTCCACGGGTCACGGGGACTGTACGCTTATCTCGACCAGCGGCGGGCAGTGCAGATCCTGGAACAGGACCTGGCCGCACTGGAAGAGCGCCGGGATGCGCTCAAGCGCCATCAGGAACTGCTCGACAGCCGCCACATGGATGCCGACTTGGTCGAGGAGAAGCTGCTGCAATTGGGCTGGATGCGCGAAGGCGACGTCTTCGTCGCCGACCACAGCAGCAGCGAGCTGTCACCGTAGCCTCTAGCCCTGTCCCTTCTCCCGGGCCCGCCGGCCACACTTCCGGTTCAGACAGCTGCCCGCATTGCTCCAGCGTCTCATCTGGTGTGGCCATCTTGCTCGGCGCGCTCCCGTCGCTGCACGTCCGGAACCGGCGCCTATCTAGCTCTGTTAGCTCTGGCGGGCCGGCACTGCGGCAGAAGGAATGAGATGAGTGAGCGGCGCGTGGCGGACGGACCAGATGTCGTCATTGGAAGCGACATCATCCAGCGCCGCATCGAAGAACTGGGGCCCTGGTTTCACAATATTCAGCTGAACGGCGTCTCTACGGCGCCCGATCATCCTCTAAACGACTATCCGATGTGGAAGTGGCGGCGTTTCGCCCACGCTCTCCCACAGGACCTGACCGGGCGGACCGTCCTCGACATCGGATGCAATGCCGGCTTCTACGCCTTGGAGATGAAGCGGCGCGGCGCAGATCGAGTGGTAGGGATCGACGAGGATCCGCGTTACCTGGCGCAGGCTCGGCTTGCGGCCGAGGTAACGGGCCTGGAGATCGAACTCCGTCAGCTCTCCGTCTATGACGTGGCGAGGCTGGGGAAAAGGTTCGACGTCGTCCTGTTCATGGGCGTGCTCTATCATCTGCGCCATCCGCTGCTCGCCCTCGACCTGATCCACGACCACGCAGCCGGCGACCTGCTCGTCTTCCAGACGATGCAGCGCGGCAGCGACGTAGTGTGGCAGATCGAGGAAGACTACGGGTTCTGGAACGCCAGCATCTTCCACCATGCGGGCTTCCCCAGCATGCACTTCATCGAAAAGCGCTACGCGGGCGATCCGACCAACTGGTGGATACCGAACAGGGCCTGCGCGGAGGCGATGGTACGCAGCGCGGGCTTCCAGATCCTCGATCATCCCGAAGATGAGGTTTATGTCTGCCGTCGTGCAGAGGTTCCGGCCACGCGGCCAAAAGCGCCGGCCATTGCTTCCTTGGATCGCATCGCGTCGGCCTAGCGCTCGGAGGTGCTCGACGACGCAATCAAGCTCGGCGGCAACTCGCGTATCGACGGATCGTTTGTCTCGTTGGTGCAGGCTCGGTGCCTGCGCTCACGATGAGAGCGGTCCCATGTTCAATCACCTTTCTGTTGTCTGGGACAAGGTGCGAACGGGCCTGTGGCCCGTTCCAATCAGCATGATCCTGCTTGCCGGACCACTCTATGCGGCCGCGTCCTGGGCAGACGGGATGGTGTCGGATGCGGAGGGCCTGCGCACCTGGTGGCTTCACAGCGGCAGCGGCGACGATGCCCGCAACCTGCTCTCCACGCTGGTGGCAGCCATCATCACGATGTCCACCTTGGTCTTCTCCATCACCATCGTGACCCTCTCGCTCGCCGCCAACCAGTTCGGCTCGCGCCTGATCCGAACCTACATGACGGACATGCGTACCAAGCTGGCGCTCGGCGTCTTCACGATGACGATCGTGTACTGCCTGCTCGCCCTGCGTTCCGTCGAGAAGGACATGCCGCCAGGGGTGGTACCTCATGTCGTCGTGACCCTGGGTCTCGTGCTTGGTGTCTGCTGCGTCCTGACCCTCCTGTTCTTCCTTCATGTCGTGGCTCGCTCGATCATGGCGGACGAGGTGATCCGTCGGGTGGCGGACGAACTGGAGGCGAGCGTGGAGCAACTGCCGCCCCTCCAGCAGCGACGCAGCGAGCCCGACCCGGCACAGGTCCTGCCTCATGACTTCGACGCACGGTTGACTATCCTGGCGTCAAAGCAAGAGGGCTATGTCCAGGCGGTGGAACATGCACGTCTGGTTGAACTTGCCTCCAAGCATGACGTCGTCGTCCGGCTGGAAATGCGGCCCGGCACGTTCATGTGCAAGGACGGATGGCTGGCTCACGTGTACCCGGCCGAGGCGGTCACACCCGACTTCGTGGAGGCGTTCCAGGAAGGTTTCCTGATCGGCACACGTCGGACCCCTACCCAGGATCTAGAGTTCCCGATCCGTCATCTCGTCGATATCGCCTTGCGTGCCCTGTCACCGGGCATCAACGACCCCAACACGGCCATGGTGGTGATCGACTATCTGCGGGCCGCTCTGTCGCGGCTCATGGGCAAGTGCCTTCCGCCCGCCATCCACCTGGACAAGGCCGGCCGGGCGCGGCTGATCGACAAGCCCAACGGCTACGACGACATCCTTGCGGCGGCCTTGCAGCAGATCCGCCAATCCGCGGCCGGGCATCCGGACGTGATCATCACCCTGCTGCGCGCGATCGGGCGGATCGGCGAGCATGTCCGTCTGCCCGAGCAACGCGATGCCCTCCTCCATCAGGCGCGGATGACCGCAGATGGCGGGCTGCGCGATCTTGCGGAACCAAGCGATCGCGCTGACGTCGAGCGGAACCTTGCGGCAGTCACCCGGAAGCTGGATCAGGTACTACGGCGCAAGCCGCAGGTCGCTAGTCCTGCGCCTCCCGCGAGCGCCTGCATCTGAAGGCAGCCATCGACGTCGCTGCGCCAGCTGCCATGCTGGTAGCCCGGCCGACGCGTGCGTTTGGCATCGAGCATCATCCTGTCCGATGGTCGGGCGACACAGCATGAGGCCAAGATCTCGATACCTGCGGCAGCTAGCGGGGACTGCACACCTAGCACCGGCAGGGTCTGCGCTACGCACCATTGCCAAAGCCTTCATGATGAGCACCATAGGAATACGAGCTTATATACAGACTGACGGGTAAGACCGCCACCGCCCTTGACGGTAATGTTCTTCGAGGGAACCGACGCTCCATGGGTGCAGGCGATCAGCCAGCACCGGCATCGCTGCCGGCAGCTGCTGGAACGAAGAAGGCCCGGGCGTTGCCGCCCGGGCCTTCTGTCTTGGTGCCTTGCCGGCCTTCCCGCTCAGCCTTGGCCGATGCGGGAGGTCACGAGATCAGGCCCTGCAGCCGCTGAACTTGGCGGTGCCGTTCGCCTTGGCGAAGTCCTTGGTGACTTCCCACCAAGGCATGCCGCTCCGCCAGGTGTCCCAGCCGCGACGGCCCTTCTTCGTGGTCATCGAGCCCCAGATCACCACGCCGTTGCTGAGGCTGTGGACAGTCTGCAGTTGGGTCTTCCAGAAAGAGGCCGACATGTACTTCTGGCCGTCGCTTTTGTTCCAGTTGTGGATCTGCGGCCAGATGAACGGGAACACCGGCTTTCCATACTGCTTGGCCTCGGCGATGTTGGCCTTGGCATAGCGGACCCAGTCGCCCTGGTTGTCGAACATCGTGTAAAGCGACGGGAAGATGACGTCGACTTCCTTGGCCAGTCGCTTCAGCTTGTCGTTGTTGGACTGCCAAGCCCTGTTCTTGCCGGACTGGCCGGAGACGGGCGCGTTCCAGTTCTTCTCAGGCAACATCATGTAGTAGCCGAGCTTCGACTTGCCGCCCTTGGCGCGGACGCCGTTTCGGATGGTCTTCATCGCGAGGATGAGCTTGTCCATCTCCCGGATCTCGTCCCACACCTCGATGTCGATGACAACATAGTCCCACTTCTTCTTCAGGATCTGTGGAACGATGACGTTCTTGAGCTGGCTGATGTTGGGCTGGCTCTTGGACTTGCCGCCGAACAACTCGCCCTCATAGAAGATCTTGATGGTGCTGAGGCCGCAGCCGGCGAAGCTCGGCATCTTGTTGTAGCGGAAGCCATTGAAGATCGGCTTGTCGGCATAGGCCACCGAAGGAGCCAAGCCTACCAACGAGCCGAGCATGACTCCAGCCGCCGCCAATACGGCAGCAAAACGGTTTCGCATGATGTCCCCCCCAGGACGAGTACACGTTGCGATCGTTGCACGAGTCCGCAGCAGCACATGACCAGCGAGCCCGGCCATGCCCCTCAGCTGCTTCACGAACGGTGTGCGGTGCAACCGATCCTGCACATCATCTTGCACGCGGTCGGGCGAGCGTAAACATATCGTGATGTTACAAGGTGGTTTGTGACACGCTATTCATAAAAAGGTAGTACAGCAGCGTCGCCTTGTCGTTCGATGACAACATATTCATGGAGGGAATTAATCCCGCTTTCTCGGGGTTCCAACTTGGTCTGCAGAGACTTTTTCCGGCTCCCACTGACAGATGGTTTATCTTTGGGCGTTTTTACGTTAGTGACGGACTACTTCAGCAACTCTTGTGCCTCCGGAAGCTGCGCACTCTGCGCCTGACAGGCCAAGCAAAAGGGCCCGGCGATCTCTCGCCGGGCCCTTGGATCAACTGGCAACAGTGCTTGCGGAACTCAGGTGCGCTTGAGGGCCTGACGTCCAGGATAGACTGCAACGTCGTCCAGTTGCTCTTCGATGCGAAGGAGCTGGTTGTACTTCGCCAAGCGATCGGAACGGGACAGCGAGCCGGTCTTGATCTGCCCGCAGTTCGTGGCAACGGCGAGGTCGGCAATAGTGGCGTCCTCGGTCTCACCGGAGCGGTGCGACATCACCGAGCGATAGCCGGCCACCTTGGCGGTCTCGACGGCATCCAGCGTCTCCGACAGCGTGCCGATCTGGTTGACCTTGATCAGGATCGCGTTCGCAATTCCTTGGGAGATGCCTTCGCGCAGGATTTTCGGGTTCGTGACGAACAGGTCGTCGCCGACGATCTGCACCTTTCCGCCGATCCGGTCGGTGAGGAGCTTCCAACCTGGCCAATCCCCCTCGCCCATACCGTCCTCGATGGAGGCGATCGGGAACTTGCCGACCAGATGCTCCAGGAAGTCGACCATGGCGCCGCTGTCGAGCTTCTTGCCCTCGCCGGTCATGTCGTACACGCCATTGTCGAAGAACTCGGATGCCGCGCAGTCCAGCGCGAACACGATGTCGTCGCCCACTTTGAACCCAGCCGCCTTCACAGCCTTCTCCAGGAAGGCCAGGGCCGCCTCGGCGCTCTCCAGGTTAGGGGCAAAGCCACCTTCGTCGCCGACATTGGTGTTGTGCCCGGCATCCTTCAGCGCCTTCCTCAGCGCGTGAAAGACCTCGGTGCCCATTCGGAGCCCTTCGGAGAACGAAGGTGCGCCGACCGGCATGATCATGAATTCCTGGATGTCGATCGGATTGTCGGCATGGGCACCGCCATTGATCACATTCATCATCGGCACAGGCAGCACACGCGCTGCCGTACCGCCGACATACCGGTAAAGTGGCAGGCCCACCTGCTGAGCCGCCGCCTTTGCCGCTGCCATGCTCACGCCCAGCAGGGCATTGGCTCCAAGCCGAGCCTTGTTGTCGGTCCCGTCCAGGTCGATCAGCGCTTGGTCGATGGCCTGCTGGTCCGACGCATCCATGCCGAGGATCGCATCGGCGATCTCGCCATTCACTGCATCGACCGCCTTCGTCACGCCCTTGCCGAGCCAGCGGCCCTTGTCGCCGTCGCGCAGTTCGATGGCTTCCCTGGACCCGGTGGAGGCACCGGAAGGCACTGCCGCACGGCCCGTCGCACCAGCGGACAAGGTGACATCCACTTCCACGGTCGGGTTGCCGCGGCTGTCCAGGATCTGGCGGGCGTGCACGCCCACGATGTCGGTGTCATACATGAAGCTGTCTCCTTTCAGGCGAGCTTCGGAAGAGGCCGGGACTTCGCGAGGCGGTCGAAGGCCAGCAGATCGCCCAGCACTTCCTCGAGGCGATCGAGCGGCACCTGATTCGGCCCGTCCGAAAGAGCCTTGTCCGGCCGGTCGTGGGTCTCCATGAACACCGAGGCCACGCCGAGTGATACGGCCGCCCGCGCGAGGATCGGCACGAACATGCGCTGCCCGCCCGACGCGCCGCCAAGTCCGCCGGGCTGCTGGACGGAATGGGTCGCATCGAACACCACCGGCCAACCGGTGGCTTCCAGGTAGTGCAGCCCGCGGAAGTCGGTCACCAGCGTATTGTAGCCGAACGAGGTGCCCCGATCGGTCACAAGGATTCCTTTCGCCCCTGCGTCTTCCAGCTTCCTGGCGACGTTCTGCATGTCCCAAGGTGCGAGGAACTGGCCCTTCTTGACGTTGACCACGGCGCCCGTCTCCGCCGCCGCAACGAGAAGATCGGTCTGACGGCACAGGAATGCCGGGATCTGCAGCACGTCCACGACCTCCGCAACGGGCGCACATTGCGAGCGCTCGTGGATGTCCGTGAGCACGGGACAGCCGTGGCGGGCCTTCACCTCGGCCAGGATGTCCAGCCCCTGGGCCATGCCAACACCACGGGCAGCCCCCCCGCTCGTCCGATTGGCCTTGTCGAAGCTCGACTTGTAGATGAACGGGATGCCCATGCGCGTCGTGAGCTGCACGAGCGCGTCCGACATGAACCGCGCATGCTCGCGGCTCTCGATCGCGCACGGCCCGGCGATCAGGACGAAGGGCCGCGTCCGACCAAGCGTCACGGAGCCGGCCGTCACCTCATGCTGCATCACCTCTTCCCCTGCTGCCGCCTGTCCTGATGCTAGACCAGGCGCGACTGTTTGACCGCAGCCTCGATAAACGAGGCGAACAGCGGATGCGGCGCGAACGGCCGTGACTTGAACTCGGGGTGGAACTGGACCCCGACGAACCAGGGATGGTCGGGGATCTCCACGATCTCCGGCAGGACACCGTCCGGCGACAGACCGGTGAAGATCAGTCCAGCCCGTTCCAGCGGGTCACGATAGTCGACGTTCACCTCGTAGCGATGACGATGCCGCTCCGAGACTACCGGCGCCCCGTAGATCTTGTGGACTAGGCTGTCCTCGACCAGGTGCGCCGCGTAGCCGCCCAGCCGCATCGTACCGCCCAGTGCTCCTCCCGCTACCCGTCGCTCGACCCGTCCCTGCCGCTCCCACTCGGTGAGCAAGCCGACGATCGGATCGGCGCAAGGACCGAACTCGGTCGACGAGGCACCGTTGATGCCGGCGACATGGCGGGCGACCTCAATGCAGGCCAGCTGCATGCCGAAGCAGATGCCCAGGAACGGCAGCTTCTGCGTGCGGGCATAGTTGATGGCGGCGATCTTCCCATCGACGCCGCGCTCGCCGAAGCCACCCGGCACCAGTACCGCGGAGCAGCCGTCCAGAGCGTGATGGCCATAGGCCCCGCCCACCTGCTCCGCCTCGATCCAGCGCAGGTTGACCTTCACGCGGTTGGCGATCCCGCCATGGATCAGCGATTCGCCGAGCGACTTGTAGGCATCGGCCATGCCAGCATACTTGCCTACGATGCCAATCGTGACTTCCCCTTCCGGCCGCTCGATCGCCTGGACGATGGTCTTCCAAGTATCGACATCCGGCTCCTGCTCGTAGGGAAGCCGGAGCGCCTTGAGGACCTGAACATCCAGACCCTCCTGATGGTAGGCAATCGGCACCTCGTAGATCGAGCGCGCATCCATGGCGGCGATCACCGCTTCCGGACGCACCGAACACTGCATGGCGATCTTGCGGCGCGCGTCCTGCGGGATCGGGTGCTCGGAACGGCAGACCAGCACGTCCGGCTGAATACCAAGCGCTCGCAACTCGCGCACCGAGTGCTGGGTCGGCTTGGTCTTCAGCTCCTTGGCCGAGGCCAGGAACGGCACCAGCGTGACGTGGATGAAGCACGTCCGCTCCGGTCCGAGCTCCCAGCCCACCTGCCGGATCGCTTCCAGGAACGGCAGGCCCTCGATGTCGCCGATCGTCCCGCCGATCTCGCAGATGACGATGTCGGCGTCGTCGGTGTCGCCCTGGATGAACTCCTTGATCGCGTCCGTGACGTGCGGGATGACCTGCACCGTGCCGCCCAGATAGTCGCCACGCCGTTCGCGCTCGAGCACGCGCGAGTAGATCTTGCCGGAGGTCGTGCTGTCGCTGCCGCGGGCATAGACCCCGGTAAAGCGCTCGTAGTGGCCGAGGTCCAGGTCGGTCTCGGCGCCGTCCTCGGTGACGAACACTTCACCGTGCTGGTAGGGGCTCATCGTCCCCGGATCGACGTTCAGGTAGGGGTCGAACTTGCGGAGCCGGACCCGATAACCCCTGAGTTGCAGGAGCGCACCGAGTGCGGCTGCGGCCAAGCCCTTTCCGAGCGAGGAAACCACGCCGCCAGTGATGAAGACGAAGCGCGTCATCGGCCTGTTGATTCCACGTGGACGAGGCAACTGGCAAGCTGCCAGTTGCCTCTGATGACCGAACGATCGCCTCGGCCCGCGGGCCGGGCGCTGGCACTACTGAGCGATCGGCGCCGCGGGGCCGGCAGGAGCGGCCGGTGCCGCCGGCTGCTCCACCGGTGCCGGCTGCTCGGGAAGGTCGTCGAAGATCGAGTTGCTCGAGCTGCCACTGCCGGCCAGGATCGCCAGCACCAGGCTCGTCGCCACAAAGCAGCCGGCAAGGATGGCGGTCGAGCGCGTCAGGAAGTTGGTGGCGCCGCGTGCCGTCATGAAGCCCGCGCCGCCGCCCCCGCCGCCTCCGAGACCGAGGCCGCCTCCCTCGCTGCGCTGGATCAGGACCAGACCGACCAGTGCCACGGCGATCAGAAGATGGATGACGAGAATAACCGTCTGCATGATGTCAGCTCCCAGGCGCGGCGAAGCTTCCGCCACCTGCGGTGAAGATCTTGGCGAAGTCGACTGGATCGAGGCTGGCGCCTCCCACCAGGGCACCATCCACGTCGGCGATCCCCAGGATCACCGGAGCGTTCGCCCCCTTGACCGACCCGCCATACTGGATGGCAACCGAGCGCCCGTCACCCTTGAGGTGGGCGGCCAGCCTGCCGCGGAGATGGGCATGCACCGATGCGATCTCTTCCCGCGAAGGCGTGCGTCCCGTGCCAATCGCCCAGACCGGCTCGTACGCCACCACCAGCCTGTCCGGGTCGATGTCGGCCGGTATGGATCCTTCGACTTGCCGATCCAGGACCGCCAGTGTCTGCTTGTCCAGGTACTCGCTCTCGGTCTCGCCGATGCAGATCACCAGTAGCGCAAGGCCCGCATCCAGCGCGCTCTTCGCCTTGGCGTTTACCAGCGCGTCGCTCTCCCCCAGGCCGTGCCGTCGCTCGGAGTGTCCGAGGATGACTGCGGTGGCTCCCGTATCGGCCACCATCGCCGCACTGACGGAGCCGGTATAGGCGCCATTGGCTGCCTCATGGCAATCCTGCGCACCCACGACGATGCCGCTTCCCCTGAGCTTTTCCGCGACGGCCTGAAGCTGGGTGAACGGCGGGAACACTCCAAGCGTGCCTCGAGTGATTGGCCCGAACGCCTTCAGGCGGTCCGACAGGGCGCGAGTGTCCTGCCCGAGGCCGTTCATCTTCCAGTTTCCGAACACGAGCGGGCGCCGCCCAGGCATGAGCTACTCCAAGCAAAACGAGGAATCGGTGCGGCATTTCGATGGCCGGGCATGGACATGCCGATGCCTGGCGGGCGACGAGGCATCCCAGCGACCGCGGGCCGATAGCACAGCTGTCGACGGACCGCCACCATTGCAACCGGCAAAGCCGCCCATGCCGTGTGTCACAAACGCCTTCAGGGCTTCGTTGCCCAGACCATCCCGCATCGGTATGGTCCGCGCCGCTCGGGATTCAGGTATTGAGATCGAGCAAGCGAGGCAGGCGGCCAGCCAGGAAGATCACCGGTCATCATGTTCGACAAGCTGAAGAAGTCCATCACCAAGCTGATCGGTGGCGCCTTCGTCGTGTTGCTGGTGCTGAGCTTTGCCGTCTGGGGCATCGGCGACGTGTTCCGCGGCGGCACTGGCGGCGACACGATCGTCACCGTGGGCGACCACGAGATCGGGATGGCCGAGGCGGAAGCACTGCTCGACCAGGAGCTTCGCGCCCTGCGGCAGCGTTCCGGCCAGTTTATCGAGCGGGACCGCGCGATGGCGATGGGCATGGGCCAGCGTGTCCTCAACCAGCTGATCACCGACCGCAGCATCGAGGCGCATGCTGCCTCGCTGGGCATCGTGCTGGACGATGCTACGCTCGCCCGGATCGTCACGACGAACCCGGCCTTCCAGGTCGGCGGACGGTTCGATAAGGCGCGCTTCGACCAGTTGCTCAGGGCCAACGGCTTCACCGAGCAAGGATACCTGCAGCTCCTGCGGCGTGACGAGTTACGCCGCCTCATGATCCTGAGCATGGGCGTGGCCGCGACGGCGCCGAAGACCGGCACGGACCTGTTGTGGAAGTACCGCAACGAGCAGCGCCAGGGCCGCGTCCTCCTGGTGCGGGCGGACCAGGTCCAGGACGTAGCCACGCCGACCGAAGAGCAGCTGACGGCCCTGCTGAAGGAGCGCCAGGCGGAGTTCCGGGCGCCGGAGTACAGGAGCATCACGCTCCTCGTGATGCGGCCACAAGACCTGGTCCCGGAGACCGAGATCGCCGACGAGCAGCTGCGGCAGGCTTATCAGGAACGAAGAGCTGAGTTCACCAAACCTGCTACACGCGACGTCCTGCAGCTGACCGGCCCGGACGAGGCGGTCCTGGCTGAGGCCAGGACCCGCATCCAGGCTGGCGAGGATCCGGGCGCGGTCGCGACTTCCCTAGCCGACAAGGGTGTCGCCGCGCAGAGCCTGGGGAAGGTGCAAAAGGGCGGCTTTCCCGATCCTGCCGTCGAGGAGGCCATCTTCGCCGCGCCCGAGAACGGCGTCAGCGCCACGACGAAGACAGCGTTCGGCAACAACGTGATGTTCGTGATCCAGGGGGCGACGCCGGAAACCGAGACGCCGTTCGAGGAGGTGCGCGAACGGATCCGCAACGATCTCGCCCTGGCGCAGGCGACCGAGGACCTGCCGCAGCTGGAGAACGCAGTCCAGGACCAGATCGCAGGCGGCGCTTCGCTGGAGGACGCGGCACGTACCGGCGGCTTCCCGGTCCGCAAGATCGAGAAGGTCGATTCGATCGGCAACGATCCCGCCGGCAAGGAGATCGACCCGCCGCTGCCGGAGCAGGTCCTTCGGGCCGCTTTCGGCGCCGCGCAGGGAGTGGTGACGTCGATGGAGACCCTGCCGGACGGTGGCGCCTTTCTCCTTCGCGTCGACGCGATCGAACCCGAGCGCGATCGGAGGCTCGACGAAGTGCGCGACGAGGTGCAGGCAGCGTGGCTGGCCGACGCGCGCAAGGCCAGGGCCAACACCATCGCTACGGAGCTCCTGGCCGCCGTGAAGTCTGGCAAGACCCTGGAGGAGGCCGCAGCAGGCCGGACCGATGCGGCTGTCCTGCCTATCGGCCCGCTCAAGCGCAACGACCTGGGTGAGGCGAACGAACTAGGCCCGCAGGCCGTCGAAAGACTGTTCGCAGCGCCAGTAGGTGAGCTGCCGGCCGAGCCGCTCGAACTCGAGGCGGGCTACGGCGTCTTGGTGACCGACCAGGTCATCCCGGCCACGCCGGCGGGGGAAGACGCGCTGAACAGCCAGATCGCGGGCGAGATGACCAGCGATGTGGTGGAGCAGTACGACCAGGCGCTCCGCCGGATGTTCCCGCCGGTCGTGCACGAGAGCGCCCTCGCCCAGTTCATGCGACCGACGAGTGTGCCGCAGTGATCAGGTGTGCCGCGGACGATCGATCCGGCGCCGTCAATGAACCTGTGCGGTGGAAGGGGCGATGGCGTCGGTGACAGTCGAATGCCCGCCTTCCCTCGCCACTGCCGCTCGCACGGGTACATCCACGTGAAGATCGCTCCCGACTTTTCCTCCTTCGCCGCCACCTATGAGCGCAACGCCCCCACCGTCGTCAGCACGGTGATCCCTGCCGACCTGGAAACCACCGTCTCGGCATGGATGAAGCTGGGCGAAGGCAGGCCCTACGGCATCCTCCTCGAAAGCGTCGAAGGTGGCGCGGTTCGGGGCCGCTACTCGGTCATCGCGGTGAAGCCGGACCTGATCTGGCGCTGTCGCGGCAACCGGGTCGAGATCAACCGTCACTTCATGGAGGACCGTGCCGCCTTCGAGCCGCTGGAAGAGCCGTCACTCGTCGCGCTGCGCAGCCTGATCGACGAGTGCCGGATCGACCTGCCAAGCGGCCTGCCACCCATGTCCGCCGGCCTGTTCGGGCAGATGAGCTATGACATGGTGCGGCTGATGGAGAGACTGCCGGAGAAGAACGAGGACGCGCTGGGCCTGCCGGATGCGGTCTTCCTGCGGCCGACCCTGGTCTGCGTGTTCGACAACGTCTTCGACCGGATGACCCTGGTGACGCCGGTCCGGCCACGCAGCGGCATCAGCGCCACGGCCGCCTACGAGGAAGCCTGCGACCGGCTGGCGGCTGCGCTGGCCGATCTGGAGCGTCCAGTCCCGCACCAGCGCCGCAGCGAGACCGCCGCAGAGATCGAGCCGGTGCCGAACATGAGCCGGGAGGATTATCATGCGATGGTCCTCAGGGCGAAGGAGTACGTCGCGGCCGGCGACATCTTCCAGGTCGTGCCATCGCAGCGCTTCACCGCCGAGTTCTCGCTGCCGCCCTTCGACCTCTACCGCTCGCTGCGCCGCCTGAACCCGTCACCGTTCCTGTTCTACCTGGACCTGGACGGCTACCAGCTGGTCGGTTCCTCGCCGGAGATCCTGGTCCGGCTGCGCGATGAGACGGTGACCATCCGCCCGATTGCCGGAACTCGTCGCCGCGGCGCCGACCGCATCCAGGACGCCGAACTGGCAGCCGACCTCTTGGGCGATCCCAAGGAGTTGGCCGAGCACCTGATGCTGCTGGACCTTGGCCGCAACGACGTGGGCCGGGTCGCCCGGATCGGCACCGTGCGGGTGACGGAGAAAATGATCGTCGAGTACTACTCCCACGTCATGCACATCGTGAGCAACGTCGAGGGCAGGATCCGGCCAGACAGGGACGCGCTCGACGCGTTGATTGCCGGATTCCCGGCCGGCACGGTGTCAGGTGCGCCGAAGGTCCGGGCAATGGAGATCATCGAGGAGCTCGAGCCGGAGCGCCGCGGCTTCTATGGCGGGACGGTCGGCTATTTCGGTGTCGACGGAACCATGGACACCTGCATCGCCCTGCGCACTTCCCTGCTGAAGGATGGGCGCATGTACATCCAGGCGGGCGGCGGCGTGGTGGCCGACAGCGACCCGGAGGCCGAGTACCAGGAAAGCTGCAACAAGGCGCGCGCCCTGATCCGAGCCGCCGAGGATGCGGTGGCGCTGGCGAACGACCGCAGCAACTGAAGGCGGACCGGGCTAGTGCCGCTCGGCCTGGGCGACGGCGGCCACCCCGATCTGGCTGCAATCGAATCTCGCCTGGGCAATCGGCTGCCGGCAGGTGTCCAGCGGCACCAATGTCTTCAGGGTCGTCAGGCTGATCCCCCGGGCCTCGGCCTCAGGCATCCAGGCCAGCAGCGCGTCGATGGTGGTGTTATGGGGATGCCCGATCGCCACGGCATAGCCGCGCGTGCGCGCCCGCCGTTCCGTTGCCTGAAGCTGGCGCATGACCGCTCCAAAGCTCACCTCGTTGTCGAGAAAGACGTCCCGGCCGATCGCGGGAACGCCCGAAGCCAGGGCGGCAGCGTGAGCTTTGCTGCTGCCGGACGTCCGGCTGTCGAGGAAGAACAGGCCGCGCCTGGCCAGCGTCGCCATCACTGGTCGCATGCTTGCGAGGTCGGAAGTCACCTTGCTGCCCATGTGGTTGTTGAGGCCGATCGCGCCCGGCACGGCCGCCAGACCGGCTTCGACCAGCGCCTCGATGCTCTCGGCCGGCATGCCGACGCGGATGGCGCCACGACCGGGATTCTCCCTGCCCAGGGGCTCCATCGGCATGTGCACGATCACGTCCATTCCAGCGGCGGCGGCCGAGCGGGCTTGGCCGGCGACGTTCGGCGAGATCGGCAGGAACGCTAGCGTGAGCGGCCGACCGGCAGCGATCAGACGGTGGGCCGCACGCTCGTTGTAGCCCAGGTCGTCGATGACGATTGCCACCGACGGCGCGACGGGTGGAGCCTGGAGCAGCCGCGGTCGTACGCTCGGCATGGCAGCCGGCACGATGTCTACGGGATCGATGGCCGGTGCGGGCGCAAGGGAGGGCAGATCCTTCTCCTCGAACGAGAGCGGCAGATCAGTCGCCACCTCGGCTGGGGCCGGCAGTTCGTCCTCGACCGGCTGCCGGTTCGCATCAGGGTCCGATGCTGCCTCAGCCGCATCCAGCGCAGCCGTAGCCATCGGCACCGGGGCCGCCTGTTCCTCACCGGAAGCCTTCACGTCCGCGTCTGCTTCTGCATCTCCTCCGCTCGTCGCCGGATCAATGCCAGCCATGCCTACCGGCGCCGGAGCGTCAGCCTGGACTGGCATCGGCGGCTCCCGCACATTCAGGGCTCGCAGGACCAGCGGTGCAGGATCCTCAACGGGGGTCGGTGGCTCGACTCCGGGCGGAACGACCGGGGCCGCTGCTTCAGGCGACAGCGGCAGCAAGGCTGTTGGCGCTTCGTGCACGGGGGCGGAATTCCGTAGTGGCGTCCGACCCGCCGCGGCTGGAGGCGGTTCCGCCTCGGGTACGGCCGCCGCGCGAGCTGATGCGATCGACGAGCTGCCCTGGCGCAGCTGCATCCCCCGAGCATCGTCCCAGGCAATGATCGTCTGCACCCCCAGGGCCGTTGCCAGCAGACAGCTCGCCCACGCAGCGCCTGCAAGGCTGCGCCGCAGCCTGCGGCGGCCATGTCGCGAGAGCCTGGGGCGATTCATTCGAATTCCATGGGGTGCAGCATCGACAAAGGGTCGCAATCGTGAACGGGCGGCGACTTGGTCGCCCGACATCGTCCTCGCATATCGGCAACCCGGCCCCTAGGGAAGCGCCGGGCTGGAGAAAAGACCGGTTCCGGCACGCGGGGTCGCCGCTCCATCACCCAAGCTCCTCGACGGCCACGCGCTCCAGAGTTAAGCGTCCAGTCAAGGTCGCCCTTCCGGATCGCAGGCCAGATGCTGCTGCTCGTCGACAATTACGATAGCTTCACGTACAACCTGTATCATTACCTGGGTGAGCTCGGCGCCACGGCCGAGGTATGGCGTAACGACGCACTGAGCGTCGACGAGGTGCTCGACATGGGACCGGAAGCGATTGTCCTGTCCCCCGGCCCCTGCACTCCGGACGATGCCGGGATCTGCCTGGACCTGATCGGCCGTGCCAAGGGTCGCATACCGATCCTGGGCGTCTGTCTGGGTCACCAGGCGATCGCGCAAGCCTTCGGGGCGACTGTCGCGCGCGCGCCGCGGCTGATGCACGGCAAGACCGACCAGATCGAGCATGACGGCACCGGCGTGTTCGCAGGCCTGCCCACGCCGTTCACGGCGACGCGCTACCACTCGCTCTGCGCCGTTCCTGGCACCGTGCCGGACTGCCTCGTCGCGAACGCGCATTCGGATGATGCGGTGGTCATGGGACTGCGCCACAAGGAGTTCCTGATCCACGGGGTGCAGTTCCACCCGGAGAGCATCGAAACCGTCGAAGGCAAGCATCTCCTGAAGAACTTCCTCGACTTGGCAGGTGTCGGGGGACAGGCATGAACGGGCCTTCCCCCACGCCTGGAGGCATGAAGTCGATCCTGATGAAGCTCGCGGAGCGCGGTCCGCTCAGTGGTCCGGAGGCCCATGAGGCCTTTTCGATCATCATGGACGGTGCTGCGACCCCGGCCCAGATCGGCGCGTTTCTCATGGGCCTGCGGGTTCGCGGCGAAACAGTGGACGAGATCGTGGCCGCTGCATCCGCCATGCGGGCGCGCATGATCCGCATCGAGGCACCGCACGATTCGGTCGATACTTGCGGCACCGGCGGCGACCACTCGGGCACCCACAACATTTCCACCGCCGTTGCCCTGGTCACGGCTGGTGCCGGTGTACCGGTTGCCAAGCATGGTAACCGTGCAGCGACCTCGCGGTCGGGCTCTTCGGACGTATTGGCCGCGTTGGGCGTGAAACTGGATTGCGAGCTGAATCTGGTCGAGCGCTCGATCCGCGAGGCCGGTATCGGCTTCATGATGGCGCCCCACCACCATCCGGCCATGCGGCATGTCGGGCCGGTACGGGCGGAACTGGGCGTGCGGAACATCTTCAACTTCCTTGGACCGCTGGCCAATCCGGCCGGCGTCAAGCGCCAAGTGGTGGGCGTTGCTGCCGCCGCCTGGGTCGAACCGATTGCGCAGGCGCTGCTCGAGCTGGGCGCCGAGCGGGCATGGGTCGTTCATGGCCAGGATGGTATGGATGAGCTGACCACGACCGCAGCCTCCCTGGTAGCTGAAGTGCAGGATGGCGGTGTCCGCTTGTTTGAAGTCACGCCGGAGGATGCCGGCATCGAGCGGGCGAAGTCCGGCGATCTCAAGGGTGGCGACAGCGAGTACAACGCCAGGGCGATCCGGGACGTCCTGTCGGGCGAACGGAACCGGCTGCGCGACGCCGCGGTATTCGGATCGGCCGCCGTGCTGCTGGTGGCGGGCCGGGTGACCGATCTCAAGGAGGGTGCTCGACTGGCGGCCGCCGCCATCGACGATGGCTCGGCACTGAGTGCCCTGGAGCAGATGGTGATGATCACGCGGAGCGGCTCATGAGGGATGTCCTCGCCGAGATCTGCGAACGCAAGCGCGCGCACGTGGCGGCGCGCAAGCGCCAGCAGAGTTTTGCCGCCCTTGCCGCGGAGCTTCCAGCCAAGCGCCCGCGCGGCTTCGCCGTGGCCCTGGCAGCCAAGGACGCAGGCGGTGGATTGCCACTGATCGCGGAGATCAAGAAGGCTTCGCCGAGCAAGGGGCTGATCCGGCCGGACTTCGACGCCATGGCCCTGGCGAGGGACTACCAGCGCGGTGGGGCCACCTGCCTGTCGGTGCTGACCGATGCGCCCTACTTCCAGGGCGCCGACGAGTACCTGGTCCTGGCAAGGGAAAGCGTCTCGCTGCCAGTCCTGCGCAAGGACTTCATGCTCGACCCCTGGCAGATCGTCGAAAGCCGCTGGATGGGCGCCGACTGTATCCTGCTGATCATGGCGTGCCTGTCGCCATCACAGGCCGAGGAGCTAGCGGCGGCAGCCTTCGACCTTGCGATGGACGTGATCGTCGAGGTGCATGACGAAGCAGAGCTGGATCGGGCGCTTCGTCTTCCGCACAGCTGCCTGCTCGGGATCAACAACCGCGATCTGAAGACCTTGCAAGTCGACCTCGGCACGTTCGAGCGCCTTGCGGTCGACGTGCCTCCGGGCAGACAGCTCGTCGCCGAGAGTGGCCTGAACGTCCACGACGACCTGATCCGGATGCGCCGTGCCGGGGCCAAGGCCTACCTGGTCGGCGAGTCACTGATGCGGGAAGCGGACGTCGCCGCTGCGACGCAGCGCCTGCTGAACCCAGCATGAGCGAGCTGACCCATTTCGACCATCACGGCAATGCCGTGATGGTCGACGTCACGAACAAGGACGTTACCGAGCGGCGCGCGGTGGCGGAGGCCCGGGTTCGGATGGCAGCTCCCACGCTCGAGCAGATCCGTGCGCGCGGGTTCAAAAAGGGTGACGTGCTGGCAGTGGCGCAGCTTGCAGGCATCATGGGTGCCAAGCGTACTGCGGATCTGATCCCGCTCTGTCACCCACTCCCCCTCTCCTCGCTGAACGTCGAGCTTCAGCTGGACGAAGCCGAACAATCGGTCGTCATCACGGCAACCTGCAAGGTGACGGGACGCACGGGTGTGGAGATGGAGGCACTCACCGCCGCTTCGGTGGCAGCCCTCACAGTGTACGACATGTGCAAGGCGATCGACCGGGGAATGTCCATCGAGGGGATACGGCTGCTGTCGAAGGAGGGCGGTCGCTCTGGACCTTGGCAGGCGCCATGATTCCTGTGGACGAGGCGCGCCAGCGGCTCCTGGCCGGCTTGACGACCAAAAGGATCGAATGGGTCGGTCTGGACGCGGCAGCTGGCCGGGTCCTGGCGCAGGATCTTGTCGCGCGGCGCGATCAGCCCCCCTGTGCGGTATCGGCCATGGACGGCTACGCGGTGCGCGGCGCCGATCTTGCGCAGCCCGGGGCCAGCTTGCGCCTGGTGGGACGCTCGATCGCCGGCCACGGCTTTGACGGGTCGGTTGCTGCGGGCACCACCGTCCGCATCTTCACAGGTGCGCCGATGCCCGACGGGGCGGATGCGGTGGCGCTGCAGGAGGATGCGGTCGCGAACGAGGACATCATCACCTTCGCCGAGCCGGTCGCGCCCGGAACCTTCGTCCGCCGGCAAGGCCTGGACTTCTCTACGGGCTGGACCGCACTCGCGGCCGGTACGGTGCTGGGCCCGCTCCAGCTTGGCCTTGCCGGCACGACCGGGCATGCTTGGCTGCCGGTACGCCGCCGTCCGCGCGCTGCGATCCTGTCGACGGGCGACGAGCTGGTCAGGCCGGGCGAAACACCCGGCCGAGCCCAGATCGTAAGCAGCAATGCCACGACACTGGCTGCCATGGTGCGTGCCTGGGGCGGCGAGCCGGTGGATCTGGGTATCGCCAAAGACGATCGCGCAGCGCTCGCGGAAGCGTTCACGGACCTGGATGATATCGACATCCTGCTGACCAGCGGCGGCGCGTCCGTCGGCGAGCACGACCTCGTTCAGGAGGTCGCGGTCGCATGCGGCATGAAGCTGGATTTCTGGAAGATCGCGATGCGTCCGGGCAAGCCCTTGATGGTAGGGCAGCTTGGTCGGACTACGATGATTGGTTTTCCCGGCAACCCGGTCAGTTCCGCTGTCTGCGCCATTCTGTTCCTGCGCGCAGCACTGCGGACGATGCTTGCCATGGATCCGCTCCTGCCTGTCAGGTCGCTGCCGCTGGCAGGTGGGCTCGGGCAGAATGACCGCCGGCAGGACTATCTTCGGGCGCGCCTCGAAGCTATGCCGGATGGGCGGCTTGGGGTGCGCGCCACCAGCCGTCAGGACAGCTCCATGTTCGCGACGATGGCCAGTGCCGACGCCTTGGTCATCCGCCCGCCCCAAGCACCGCCGGCCGCCAATGGCGAGCTGGTCGAGGTAATGCTGCTGGCCGAAGTCCTCAGCGGCCTCGACCGCTTTCCTCTATAGTCTCTGCAGGATGCCATGGTCTGGATCAACCGGCCGCCCCGACGATTAATGAGACAGATCCGTTCATGAAATGTGCGCCCGCCGTTGACGCCTTTCTGGAACGTACATAGAACATGCATGACGGCCGCTGCCCAGGCGGACCGCACCACATCGAGGTCCTCGCCTGTGCTCACCGGCCGCCAGCGTCAGCTCGTGCTGTTCATCCAGGACTACCACCAGAAGAACGGCATCTACCCGTCTTATGACGAGATGCGTGAAGCGCTGAAGCTGCAGTCGAAGTCGGGGATCCACCGCCTGGTGTCGGGGCTTGAGGAGCGCGGCTACATCAAGCGCTTGGCCTATCGGGCACGTGCCATCGAACTGGTGCGCGATCCGAGCCAAGAAGCGGCTGCGCCAGCGCAGACGCCAGTCAATGTCGTGCGCGGCCAGTTCCGGCGGGAGGAACGGCCATCCGCTCCAAGCCGGCAGCAGCCACCGCCGCCTGCATCGAACGGGTTTGACCTGCCGCTCTATGGCAAGATCGCTGCCGGCACCCCGATCGAGGCGCTCGCCGATACGACCACGACCATCGACGTGCCTCAGTTCATGGTCGGTGACGGCGAGCACTACGTGCTGCAGGTCAAGGGCGACTCCATGGTCGATGCAGGCATCGCCGATGGCGACTTGGTCGTGATCCAGCGCTGCGAGACGGCCGAAAGCGGTGCCATCGTCGTGGCGCTGATCGAGGATCGCGAGGTCACGCTGAAGCGCCTGCGCAAGCGTGGTGCGTCCATAGCGCTGGAGGCGGCCAACCCGACCTACGAGACCCGGATCTTTGGGCCCCATCAGGTCAAGGTTCAGGGTCGCCTGGTCGGCCTGATGCGACGCTACTGAAGCCGCGTGCGGTCACCCGGCGTCGAGTGCCGCCTGAATGCGGCCGGGCGCGTCGGTGATGACCGCCGCCACGTTCGCGGCCTTCAACGCTCGTGCACGGTCCGGCTCGTTCACCGTGTAGACCAGGACCGGCACACCGTCAGCGGCGAGTTCAGCCAGGCGCGCCGGCTCGGCATATTTCTGGCTCATGTGCAGTGTCGCACATTCCAGTCGTTCCATCGCCACCCGCCAGTCGCGCGGCAGCCGCTCGACGAGGAGGCCGCGCGGGCAGTACGGCGCCACCCTGCGGGCGGCGTCCAGGGACGGCCGTGCGAATGACGAGAGGAGCGGCGGCGCCTTGGACTCGGGCCAGTGAAGCTTCAGTTCGCCACAGATCACCTCCGCAGTCTCAAGCTCCCGGCCGGGGCAAGGCTTGATCTCGATATTTGCTTGGAGGTCAAGTTCGACCAGCAGGCTGATCACTTCCTCCAGGGATGGCGGATGCTCGCCGGCAAACTCGGCCCCGAACCAGGACCCGGCATCCAGCCCGCGGATTTCCGACCAGTCGCGCTTGGCAGCCCAGCCTCGGCCGTTCGTTGTCCGCGACAGAGCCGAGTCGTGCATCAGGAACGGAACGCGGTCGCGGGTGAGCTTCACGTCGAACTCGACCATGCGGCAGCCCAGCTCGCCCGCCCGCCGTATCGACGCCAGCGTGTTCTCAGGTGCGTCGGCGGCCGAACCCCGGTGGCCTACCACGAAGGGTACCGGGACCGACGGCACTGCCGTGCGTCCCGGCTTCCAGGCCGGCCATCGTCCGTCCGTCATCTGCCGAATCTCCTACGCACGTCCGTCGACGATGGTAAGTAGCGGGCAGGCGCCGCAGCGCGCAACCTTCAAGAACGCCGAGGACGTGAGCCGACAGGCATGAGCGGAACGGAACCGGTGGCGGCCCAGCGCGAACTTCTGGGAACCGTCGACCGCATCGTCTTCCACAATGCCGAGACCGGCTGGACCGTCCTTCGTCTGACCACGGACGGTGGCGACACCGTCATTCTGGTCGGTACGGGGCTGGCACTCCAGGAGGGTGACGCGATCAAGGCGCTGGGCGCCTTCGAGGACGATCCCAGCTGGGGGCGTCGCTTCCGCGCGGCCGTGGTGCATGCCGCGGCACCGTCCACCAGGGAAGGCATGATCACATTTTTGGGATCCGGCCGGATCAAGGGCCTGGGACCGGTCCTCGCCCATCGGCTGGTGCGTGTATTCGGCGACCGTCTGGCCGACGTCATCGAGCAGCGGCCGCAGGAACTGGCCGCGGTGGAGGGAGTAGGCTCGATGCTGGCGGAGCGGATCGCCGAGACCTGGCGGTCGCTCGCAGGGGAGCGCGATGCGATCCTGTTCCTGAACAGTCATGGCCTTGGCGGGGCGAAGGCGGCCCGGATCCTGAAAGCCTACGGACCTCGCACCGTCAGCCAACTCGCGGCGAACCCTTGGTCGCTGGCAAGAGACGTCAACGGCATCGGCTTCATGACGGCTGATCGGTTCGCCCTTGCGATGGGGCGGCCGCACGAGGATCCTGACCGTGTCGCGGCGGCACTCCGTCATGTGCTGGAGGAAATTGCCCAGGGACAGGGTGACACCCAGGCAAGGCGTGCGTTCCTGCGCGGCCGCTTGATCGCTCTGCTCGATGTCTCGGAAGACTTGGCCGATCAGGGGATCGCCCGTGCGCTGGAAGCCGGGCATGTCGTCAGGCATGGCGGCGACGTGCTGGCGCTGGAGGAGTTGCACCGGGCCGAGCAGGCGATCGCGGAAAGGCTGGCGGCACTGGCGCACGGCATTCCGTCCTGGCGTACGGGAGATGCCGAGGCGGTGGTCGCCAGCGCCGCAAAGCACCTGCAGCTCGATCTGGCGGGCTCGCAGGCCGTGGCCGTGCAGACAGCACTCGTCAGCCGGTTGATGGTGGTGACGGGCGGGCCTGGTACCGGCAAGACCACCATCGTGCGCGCCATCCTAGCGGCCGTCGAACGCTGTGGCGGACGGGTCGTGCTGGCAGCGCCTACAGGCCGGGCCGCCCGGCGCCTGTCGGAAAGCACCGGTCACGAAGCCTCGACGATCCATCGCCTGCTGGAAGCGGAGCCTGGCCACGGATTCCGGCGCGATGCGGACCGTCCCCTGGAGGGCGACCTGTTCGTGATCGACGAAGCGTCGATGGTGGACACCGAACTGATGGCAGCCTTGGTCGATGCGCTGCCGGACCATGCCGCCCTTCTGATGGTGGGCGACGTCGACCAGCTGCCCTCGGTTGGTCCGGGCCGGATCCTCGGCGACCTGATCGAGTGCGGTTACATCACCGTTGTTCGGCTGGTCGAGATCTTCCGGCAAGCTGCTGAGTCCAAGATCGTCGCGAACGCCCATCGGATCGTGAACGGCCAGCCACCGGAAACCAGCCGCGGCGAGGGACTGGGCGACTTCTATGCCATCCGCGCCAGCGGTCCGGACGAGTTCCGGCAGAAACTTCGCCAGTTACTGATCGAGCGGATCCCGCGGGCATTTCACATGGACCCGGTCGAGGACGTGCAGATCCTGGTTCCTACCAATCGTGGCGCCGTCGGGACGATCGAGCTCAACCGCTTCCTGCAGGCACTCCTGAACCCGGAACCGGCAGGCGTGCTGCAGCGGGGCGAGCAGCGGTTCGCCGTGGGCGACCGGATCATGCAGATCGAGAACGACTACGAGCGGGAGGTGTCGAACGGCGATGTCGGGCGGGTCGTCAGCGTCGACAGCGAACGGAGCGTTCTGCAGGCGGCCTTCGACGACCGGCTACTGACCTATGAAGGGTCGGACCTGGAAGCGCTCACCCCGGCCTATGCCGTCACCGTGCACAAGGCTCAGGGGTCCGAGTATCCGGCGGTCGTCGTGCTTCTGTCACGCGAGCATGGTCGCATGTTGCGGCGCGATCTGCTTTACACCGCCGTGACCCGAGCGCGGCGGCTGGTGGTCCTCCTGGGCGAGCCCGAGGCTATCGGCAGGGCCGTCGAGAACGCTGACACCCGACACCGTCAGACCGGCCTGATCGCGCGCATCGAAGAAGCCTTCCAGGAGTACCCCTCGTCATGAGCTCGACCGAGCGCCGCCTTCAAGCTGGCATCGAAGCTGTCCGCAAGGGCGGCGCCCATGCGCTCGGCCTGTTCAACCGCCGCGACGAGCTGGTGATCGAGAAGAAGGGCCGCCAGGACCTCGTGTCGCGCGCGGACCGAGAAACCGAGACGATCATCCGCGACGTCATCTCCGCGCAGTTCCCCGAGGACGGGTTCCTGGGCGAGGAGTACGGCTCGACGGGCGGGACCGACCGCCTGTGGATCATCGACCCGATCGACGGCACCTCCAACTACCTGCAAGGGATCCCCTACTGGGGGATCCTGCTTGCCTATGTCGAGAACGGTCGCCCTCTCCTTTCCTTCACCTACGACGCCTGCCGTGACGAACTCTGGACAGCCGAGGCCGGCAAGGGTGCCAAGCGCAACGAGAAGCCGATCCACTGTGCTGGCACGGACAAGGCAGACGAGGCGATCATGGCGCTCTCGTTCAACTTCAAGACCGACCCGGAGGTCTACACCACCATGCTGGCTGCGGCCATCCGCAAGGGCATCGACCACCGTCGGATCGGCTCCACCGCGCTCAAGCTCGCCTATGTCGCGGATGGCCGCTTTGACGCCAGCGTGTCGATGCTAACCAATGCGTGGGACGTGGTGCCGGGCCTGCTGCTCGTGAAGGAAGCCGGCGGCTGCATCACCGACTTCACTGCAGGCGGCCATCCACTGACCAAGCCGGCGCCGGCTGCCGCCTGCGCGCCGGGTATCCGGGGTGTGATCGAGGAGATCACCGGGCTCACGCTCGACGGCTAATTGGGCCTCCGCGCGTCCGGGCCATTTTCATCGGCACGGAAACCACATCCTGAGTTTGTTGAGGACGGGCCAGAACGATCGCGTCGTTGCCCCGTTACGCCCTTGGTAGGGGCTTTCAGGCGGAATCCGCTCGCTAGAATCGATCGGGCTCCACTGCCAGCCAGCGGAGGGCTAGATGGACGCCGTGATCGATCTCCTGAACGAGATCTTCTGGGGGTATGTCCTCGTCTACGGCCTGCTGGCTGTCGGAATCTACTTCACGATCCGGCTGGCATTCATCCAGATCGTTCATTTCCCTGAGATGTTCCGCTCCGTTCTGGGCGCCAAGGTGGCGGACAAATCGGGTATCACGCCGTTCCAGGCTCTGTGCACCAGCCTTGCATCCCGGGTCGGCACCGGCAACATCGCCGGCGTGGCGGTGGCACTCTATCTCGGGGGTCCCGGTGCGATCTTCTGGATGTGGATGGTGGCAGCCGTGGGCATGGCCACCGCCTTCTCCGAGAGCACGCTGGCGCAGGTCTACAAGATCCGCGACGGCGAGGGCCGCTATCGTGGCGGACCCGCCTTCTATATCGCCAAGGGCCTGAACGCACCTTGGGCGGGAGCCATCTTCTCCGTCTGCTTGATCCTGTCCTTCGGGCTGATCTTCAACGCCGTGCAGGCCAATTCCATCGCGGATGCGATGGAGGGCGCTTTCGGCCTGCCCAAGCTGGCGACGGGTGTGGTCGTCGCCGCCCTCGCGGCCGTGATCATCTTCGGCGGCATTCAGACCATCGCCCGCTCAGCCGAGATCATCGTGCCGTTCATGGCGCTGGGCTACGTGCTGGTCGCGCTGTACGTGCTGATCATCAATATCGTGGACGTGCCGGGCATGCTGCTGCTGATCGTGCGCAGCGCCTTCGGGCTTGAGGAGGCAGTCGGCGGCGTAACAGGCGGGATGGCCGCCGCCATGATGAACGGCGTCCGAAGGGGTCTGTTCTCCAATGAGGCGGGCATGGGCAGTGCACCCAACATCGCAGCCGTGGCCACCCCGGACCCGCACCATCCCGTCAGCCAGGGCTTCGTGCAGGCGCTGGGGGTGTTCATCGACACAATCGTGATCTGCACGGCCACTGCGCTGCTGATCCTCCTGTCGGAAACGCTCGTGCCCGGCTCCGGCCTGACCGGTACCCAGCTGACGCAGGAAGCGGTCAGCGCGCATATCGGTGGCGCCGGCCACTATTTCATCGCCGTTGCCATCTTCTTCTTCGCGTTCACGTCGATCATCGGCAACTACGCCTATGCGGAGAACGCCATGACGTTTCTTGGCATGGGCAGCCGCACGGGCCTTCTCATCCTGCGCCTGGCCGTCCTGCTGATGGTCGTCTGGGGCGCCTATGAAAGCGTGGCCACGGTCTTCAACGCGGCCGATGCCTCCATGGGACTGATGGCCACGATCAACCTGATCGCCATCCTCCTTCTGTCGGGCCTCGTGGTGCGACTCGCCCGCCACTTCATCGCCCAGCGCAAAGCCGGGCTGCATCCGATCTTCCTCGCTGGTGACATGCCGGAACTGGCTGGACGGATCGACGCGGATATCTGGCGGCAACGCTAGGGGCATCTGGAGGGCTATGCCCATTGCAAGGTGCCTGCACCCTGTTATCGATCCGCCGGCATCTCCGTGCCTTGTTCGGCCGCCTTCTCCGCATCCCTGATCCGTTTGGTGTTGTCCAACGCGTAGGGCCAGACAAGGCCGATCAGAACCGCAATCACCACGACGGCCAGGATGATCATGCGGTTGCGGGTTTGCGTGCTCATCGCTCGTCCTTCCTCGTCAGATCAGCCGCATCCCGGCATGGGCCGCCTCATGGTCCAGCAGCCAGCGCTTGCGCGGGAGGCCTCCGCCATAACCACCCAGTTTGCCGTCATGGGCGATCACGCGGTGGCAGGGGACGATGATGGAGATCGGGTTGCGGCCGTTGGCGGCACCGACCGCGCGAAAGCCGGCTATGCTGCCGACCTGATCGGCCAACTGCTTGTAGGAGATGGTCTGGCCGTAGGGGATCGTCAGGAGCGTGTCCCAGACCCGGCGCTGGAACGGCGTGCCGTCCAGGCGCATCGGCAGGTCGAAATCCTGGAGGCGACCGATGAAGAAGGCGTCGACCTGCTCCGCGGTCGCGCTCAGGAGCGGCGTCTCCGCTGGCTCAGCCGTGATCCCCTGCTCCTCGCCTGTATAGAGCCCGACCAGCACGTCGCCGTCGCCGATCAGGCGGATCGGGCCGATCGGCGTCACGATGGTCTTCATCTGCATCATGGGCTGTTGATCCCGAGCGCCAGGGCGACCCGATCGGCAATGGCTGGGCTTGCGGTAAGGCCTGGGCTTTCGATGCCCAGCAGGTTGACCAAGCCAGAGATCCCATGCTCCGCGGGACCCTGGATCTCGAAATCCTCGGCGACCGATCCGGCGGGCGACAGCTTTGGGCGGATCCCCGCATAGCCCGGCTCCAGCGAGCCGTCCGGAAGGCCCGGCCAATAGCGACGGATGGCGTCGTAGAAGACCTCGGCGCGGCTTGGGTCCACCTGGTAGTCCAGGCTCTCGATCCATTCTGTGTCGGGACCAAAGCGGGCGCGGCCGCCCAGGTCGAGCGTGATGTGGACGCCCAGTCCAGCCTTTTCGGGCATGGGGTAGATCAGGGTCGAGAACGGCGCCTTGGCGGCCAGAACGTAGTAGTTGCCCTTGCAGAGGTAGCCGGTGCGCTGCCGTGCTTCAGGCAGCCCCCTGGTGACCCTGGTAAGGGCGGGCGCGTCCAGGCCGGCGGCGTTGACCACGATCGACGCCTCCAGCGTCATCGGTTCAGCGCCGCCGGTCTCGACGACGATGCCGCTTTCTCCCGCTTGCAGGCCGACGACCGGTGTCTCAAAGCAGAGCATGGCGCCCTCGTTCTCGGCGTCGCCCTGGTAAGCCAACATCAGCGAGTGACTGTCGATGATGCCCGTGGTCGGCGACCACAGGGCTGCGGTGGCGAACAGCTCGGGCTCCTGGGACATCGCCTCCTCGCCCGTTCGCCATTCGAGCTCGACGCCGTTGGCAGCGGCCTTGAGCTGGAGGTCCTTGAGCTTGGCTTCCTCGACCTCGTTGGTCGCCACGATCAGCTTGCCGCAACGGCGATACGGCACCCCGCGTTCGTCGCAGTAGCGGTAGAGGAACTCCTTGCCCTCGACGCAGGTCTGGGCCTTCAGGCTGCCGGTCGGATAATAGATGCCTGCGTGGATGACCTCGCTGTTGCGTGAGCTGGTCTCGGTTCCGATGGCATCGGCCTTCTCCAGGACGAGCACCTCGCGACCCGCCAGGGCCAGGCGCCGTGCCACGGCCAGCCCCACCACTCCGGCACCGATGACGACGGCATCCACCCTTTCCATGATGCCTCAGCCTTCGACGATCTGGCGAAGTTCCGCCTCGGTAAGCCCGACCGAGACACCGGCCGCGATGATGTCGCCGAGCGACTTGGGATCAATCGGGATGCCGTCGCGGCTACGTTGCGCGCGCGCATGGCTTTCCGGCTCGCCCGGCATCAGCACAGCCTCGAAGCCCGGTGCCGGCGGCGACGCTTTGATCCAGTCGATCACCGCCTGCACCTCCTGACGCATGGTATCGAGGTCGCCGAACACGGCAGGATCGACGATCAGCGAGAACATCGAGTTGACGATGCCGTCCAACCGCTCGTGGTGCGGTGCGATCGTCTGGCCGCCGATCATGGCACCACCCAGAATCTCGCAGAAGATCGCGAGGCCGCTGCCTTTGTGCAGGCCGAACGACAGGAGCGCCCCCTTGCGGGTATCGACATAGGTGGTGGGATCCGTGGTGGGCGTGCCATCTGCATCGATCAGCACGCCGACCGGCACCGGAAGACCCTTGTTGCGCGCGACCCGTGCCTTGCCGAAGGCGATCGCCGAGGTCGCCATGTCCAGGAGCAGCATCGGCTTGCCGTCCGCGCCCGGAATGCCGATGCAGAAAGGGTTGGTGCCGAGCCGGGCGCTGGAGCAGCCAAACGGCGCCTGCAACGGATCGTGGTCGGCGACGTTGACGAAATGGAGCGACATCAGACCTTCGGCGGCACACTGTTCCGCCCAAAAGCCGATACGGCCGACATGGCTGGAATTGCGCAGGCCCACCACCGCACAACCCAGCTGGCGGGCACGCTCCGCGCCCAGCTTCATGGCGTCCCGCGCCATGGTCTGACCGTAGCCGCGGCCTGCATCGAGCACCAGCACCGCGCCGACATCCCGCACGACCTTCAGCGTCTGGTTCGGGACAAGGACCTTGATCCGGGAGTTCTTCACATAGTCCGGCAGCATGCCGACGCCGTGGCTGTCGTGACCAGTTAGGTTGGCAACCACCAGATGGTCCGCCACGGCCTTGGCTTCGTCTTCGTTGGAACCAGCGGCCCTGACAATCGTCGATGCCAGTCGATGCAGCCGTTCGGCGGCGATATTGGGCAAGATGACACTCCCTGCGCCTGTCGGACGCTGCCTAGCACGGCAGTCAGCGGGCCGGAAACGTTCCCGCGATGCGCTCGACCAGCCTCTGGCGCAAGAGCCGAGGTGCCGCGATCAGGCCCTGATGCGACGGCCGCTCGTTGTCGTAGCGGATCCGCTCCCCCGACGGGTTCACCATCTCGATCCCGGCCTCCTGCAGGATGATGTCGGCCGCTGCGATGTCCCAGTCGTTGGTCCGGCGCAGGGTAACGTAGGCGTCGAACCGGCGGGCGGCTACGAAGACTAGCTTGAGCGCCAGCGAGCCCAGCATGGTCCAGGTCGCCTCGGGGGCGAGCCAGGCCAGTGGACGCTTCTTTACCTCGCCACGGCTGGCAGCGATCCGCGGTTTCTCCACGTCGACGTCACCCAGCGGCGCAAGCAGCCCTCCATTCAGGCGAGCGCCCTGCCCCAGCGTCGCCTCGAACGTCTCACCCGAGGCCGGGTTGACGACGAGGCCGAACACAGGCCGGTTCCGGATCATGTAGCCGATGCAGATCGAGAATTCGGGCGTTCCCTCCGCGAACGATCGGGTGCCGTCGATCGGGTCGACTACCCAGCAGGTCGGCAAGGCCAGCCGCGAGCCGTCATCGGCCGTCTCTTCCGACAGCCAAGCCTCGCCAGGCCGCTGCAGGTGGGAGCGGAGCAGCCGGTCGATCGTGATGTCGGCCTCCGTGACGATCTGGCCGGGTCCTTTCTCCCAGCCACCGGCCGCCAGACGGAAATGGTGCATGGCGATGGCCGAGGCTTCCGGCATGATCGCCAGGGCACGCTCGCGGATCTCCGTCAGGTTCACGGTCATTTCCATATCGGCTTGCCACTGCCCGGCAGGCCGTAGCTCGCCCATTTGCGCGTCACCTCGTCCACCACGTCCGCATCCATGCGGATTTCCTGGCCCCACTCGCGCTTGGTCTCGGGCGGCAGCTTGTCGGTCGCGTCGATGCCGAGCTTGCCGCCCAGGCCCGATTCCGGCGACGCGAAATCCAGATAATCGATCGGCGTATGCCCCAGCACGGTTAGGTCACGCGACGGATCGCACTTGGTAGAGATCGCCCAGATCACGTCCTTCCAGTCCCGGGCGTTGATGTCCTCGCCGACCACGATCACGAACTTCGTGTACATGAACTGGCGCAAGTAGGACCAAACACCCATCATGATCCGCTTCGCATGGCCAGGATAGGACTTGCGGATCGACACGACCGCAACCCGGTACGAGCAGCCTTCGGGTGGGAGCCAGAAGTCGACGACCTCCGGGAACTGGAGCTGGAAGAGCGGCAGGAATACGTCGTTCAGCGCCTCGCCCAGCACGGACGGCTCGTCCGGCGGACGGCCGGTAAAGGTCGACAGGTAAATGGGATCGCGCCGCATGGTGATGGCGCTGACATGGAACACCGGGAACTGCTCGACCGAGTTGTAGTAGCCGGTATGGTCGCCATAGGGCCCCTCGTCGGCCTGCTCGTCGAGCGAAACATGACCCTCGATCACGATCTCGGCCTGGGCCGGCACCTTCAGGGGCACGCTCACGCAGTCGACGAGTTCGACGCGCGAGCCGCGCAGGAGACCCGCGAACTGGTACTCGGACATCGTGTCCGGCACCGGCGTCACCGCTGCCAGGATGACGCCTGGATCTGCTCCGATCACCGCGGCGGCTGGCAGCGGCTCGCGCTTGGACTGCTTCCAGCGGCGATGGTGTTGGGCGCCGCCGCGATGCTTGAGCCAGCGCATGATCGTCGTCCGCGGTCCCGTCACCTGCATACGGTAGATACCGAGGTTGAACGCGTCCTCGCGCGTGTCCGACGGGCCCTTGGTCACCACGAGCGGCCAGGTGATCAGCGGCGCCGGCTCGCCGGGCCAGCAAGTCTGGACCGGCAGGCGGCCAAGGTCGATCCGGTCGCCCTGGAGTACCACCTCCTGGCAGGGCGCCCGGCTGGTGGTCTTCGGCCGCATCGACAAGGCGGCCTTGGCCAGCGGCATCATCTGCAGCGCCTCGCGGATGCCCTTGGGCGGCTCCGGCTGCTTGAAGAAGGCGAGCATCCTGCCGAGCTCGACCAGTTCATCCGGCTGCTTGCCCATCCCCCAGGCCACCCGCTCGACCGTGCCGAACAGGTTGACCAAGACCGGCATCGAGTGGTCCACCACGTTCTCGAACAGCACGGCCGGCCCGCCCTCAGCGAGCAGACGGGTCTGGATCTCGGTCATCTCCAGGACGGTGGAGACAGGTGTCTTTACCCGCACCAGCCTGCCCTGCCTTTCCAGATGAGCGATGAAGTCGCGAAGGCTTTCGAAGGCCAAGCCGATCAGTCCTCCCGCCACTTGATCGAGCAGCCCATGGACGGGATCTGCTCGGCTAGCGCCTCGCCGGTTTCCGCCACCTGCTTCATGGCGAGGTACAGTTCCCGCTTCGCGTCGGGAGCACCTGCCTGCCTGCCCGAACTGTCGAGACGCCCGCGGTAGCGCAGCGCCAGCTTGCCGTCGAAGCCGAAGAAGTCCGGCGTACATACCGCACCATAGGCACGAGCCACCTCCTGCGACTCGTCGTGAAGGTAGGGAAAGGTGAAGCCGTGCTCCTTGGCAAAACGCTGCATGCTCGGAAAGTCATCGTCCGGGTAGCGCTTGCCGTCGTTGGAGCAGATCGCGACCGTCGAGATCCCGATCTTGGCGAGGTCGCCCGCATCCCGGACCATGCGGTCGACGATCGCCTTCACGTAGGGGCAGTGATTGCAGATGAAGGCGACCAGCGTGCCATTCTGGCCGGCGAGTTCTGCCAAGCTCTTGGCCCTGCCGTCCACGTCGCGCAGGGTAAAGGGAGGCGCGGCGAAGCCGAGTTCGCCGGGTGGGGTAGTCAAGGATGGCATGGCGTTGCTCCACTGCGTGGTCGGCTGGAGCCTGATATGGATGCCACCCACCGGCCAGGGCAACGGGATACGAAATGACACGGGCGGCAGCACCGCGGACGCGTGAGCTTTGGGCCTGGGCTCTGTTCGACTGGGCGACCTCGCCCTTCGCGGCGATCGTCGTGACCTTCGTGGTCGCGACCTATGTGGCGAAGGCGGTGGCGGCGTCGGAGGTTGAGGGCCAGGCGGCCTGGGGCTGGGCGATGAGCGCCTCGTCGCTGGTGGCCGCCGTCCTGGGCATCATTCTGGGTGCCATCACCGACGTGGGCGGCCCACGCAAGCCCTGGCTCTTCCTTTGCGTCATGCTGCAGGCCGCCGGCACCGCCGCCATCTGGTTCATCCTGCCGGAGCCCTCGCTTCTGCTGTTCGCCCTGGTGGTCGTGGCGATCGCGAATGTTGGCAGCGAGCTTGGCAGCGTCTTCAACAACGCGATCCTGGCCGACCTGGCGCCCAGGGATAGCCTCGGCCGCTGGTCCGGCTTTGGCTGGGGCCTGGGCTATATTGGCGGGCTCGTCTGCCTCGTGGTGGCACTGGTCGTGTTCCTGCAGCCAGAGGTGCCCCTGTTCGGGCTTGACAAGAGCAGCATGGAGCAGGTCCGGATCGTGGGACCGCTGGTGGCTCTATGGCTGGTCACCTTCTCGCTGCCGCTGTTCCTGGTCGTGTGCGACCGCCCGGGGATTGTACTGCCGAACCGCCGGATCATCGGCACGAGCATCCGCAACCTTCGAACAACGCTCCGCGACGTGCTGCGCGACAGGATCCTCGCCCTCTTCCTCCTGGCCGCCATGCTATCGGCCGACGGCCTCGGCACACTGTTCGCCCTGGGCGGGATCTATGCGGCCGGCACGTTCGGGATGAGCCTTGCCGAAGTGCTACGGTTCGGGATCCTCCTGAACCTGACGGCCGGGATCGGTGCGTGGATGTTCGCCAAGGTGGACGACCGGCTGGGCGCCAGGACGACCATCCTGATCGGCCTGAGCGGGCTGCTCGTCTGCGGGCTGGCGACGCTGTTGGCGCCCAACCGTCTGGCCTTCGAGGTCATCGGCGGAGCGCTCGGCCTGTTCGTGGGGCCGGTGCAGAGTGCCATCCGCTCCCTGATGGCGCGGCTGGCACCGCCCGACCGGCGGGCGGAAATGTTCGGCGTACTGGCACTGACGGGCCGGGCGACCTCATTCCTGGGGCCGATGCTGGTGGCGATCGTGACTACAGTCAGCGGCAGCCAGCGGATCGGCATGGCGCCGATCCTCCTGTTCTGGCTTCTGGCGATGTCGATCTTCTGGCGGTTGCCGGCTAGTGCCGGAAGTGTCGGACCCCCGTCGTGACCATGGCGATCCCGGCCTGATCGGCTGCCGCCACGACTTCCTGATCCTTGACCGAGCCGCCCGGGTGGATGGCGGCCGTAGCACCGGCCTCGACCGCGATCATCAGGGCATCGGGGAACGGGAAGAAGGCGTCGGAGGCAACCACTGTCCCCTCGGCACCGCCGCCGGCCTTGGCCCGCTCCACGGCGATCCTGGCGGCATCCACGCGGGACGTCTGACCCCCGCCGATCCCGACGGTGGCGCCGTTCCTGGCCAGGACGATCGCGTTCGACTTCACGTGCTTGGCGATAGCGAAGGCGAACAAGAGATCGGCCCGTTCCTGCTCGCCGGGCGCGCGGGCGGTGACCGAGGTGAGCCTGGCCGCCGCGATCGGACTGATGTCCTCCTCCTGGATCAGGAAGCCGCCATCCACGGAGCGGAAGCTGCGGCGGGGCCGGTCCGGGGCCGGCAAGCCCGCGGTCAAGAGCAGGCGCAGGTTCTTCTTGCGGGCAAAGATCTCTCTGGCCGCCTCGTCGGCACCGGGTGCGATCACGACCTCGGTGAAGATGCCGGTCACGGCTTCCGCCGTGGCGGCGTCAATGGGGCGGTTGAACGCGACGATGCCGCCAAACGCGCTGGTGGGATCGGAAGCCAGGGCCTTGCGGTAGGCGTCGAGCGGATCGGTGCCGAGCGCTGCGCCACAAGGGTTCGCGTGCTTGACGATTACGCAGGCTGGCTCGCCGAACTCAGCGACGCAGGCCAGGGCGGCATCGGTGTCGGCGATGTTGTTGTAGCCGAGTTCCTTGCCCTGGACCTGCTCCGCGGAACCCACACCCGGCACGCGCAGATCCGAGACGTAGAAGGCCGCCTTCTGGTGAGGGTTCTCGCCGTAGCGCAGGGTCTGCTTCAACCGGCCGCCGAGCGGAAGGCTCGGCAGGAAGGTCTCGGCCTCAATTTGCCCAGCCAGCCAGGCAGAGATCGCGGCGTCATAAGCCCCCGTGCTGGCATAGGCTTGCAGCGCCAGCTGCCGGCGGGTCGCGAGGCTGGTGCCCCGATGAACCGCCAGTTCGCCGGCCACGCGCTCATACTGGGCCGGATCGGTCACCACCGCCACGGCTTCATGGTTCTTCGCAGCGGCGCGCACCATGGCAGGACCGCCGATGTCGATGTTCTCGATGCACTCCGCGTAGCCGGCGCCCGAGGCGACTGTGGCCTCGAACGGGTAGAGGTTCACGACCAGAAGGTCGATCGGCTGGATGCCGTGCGCTGCCATCTGGCGGCGGTGCTCGTCGTCCTCGCGCAATCCCAGCAGGCCGCCATGGATCTTGGGGTGGAGCGTCTTCACCCGGCCGTCCAGGATCTCCGGATGGCCGGTCACCTCGGCGACATCGGTCACGGCAAGCCCGGCCTCACGTAGCGTCCGAGCGGTTCCGCCGGTCGAGAGCAGGCGGACGCCGGCATTGGCCAGGGCGGTGGCGAACTCCACCAAACCGGTCTTGTCGCTCACGGACAAGAGGGCGGTGCGGATCGGCACGATGTCCATCGAAGGATTCCCGAGGGTTAGCTGGTTCGGCGCAAGCGGGCGGCGAAGAAGCCATCCATGCCGCCCTGCTCGATCAGGTGGCATGGCAGGGTGCGCAGGTTGCCCTCGGCGCTGATGCACATCTCAAGGCCCGGCATCTCGTCGGCGGTGACCGGCACGCGCTCGAACTCGGGGTGCCTGGCGAGGAAGCGCTCCAGCTGGACCGGCCCTTCCTCGGGCTGCAGCGAGCAGACGGCGTAGACCAGGAGGCCGCCGGGCTCGACGACGCGGGCTGCACCGTCGAACAGGCGGGCCTGCAGGTCCATGGTGCGGGTCACGTCGAAGGCGCGCTTGTGCCAGATGACGTCCGGATGGCGGCGGATCGTGCCGGTGGCCGTGCAGGGAGCGTCCAGGAGGACCCGCGACCAGGTGCGGCCGGGCGGCAGGAGGGCGGCATCCGACACGATGACCTCGGCCTGCAGCCGCAAACGCTGCAGGTTCTGCTTCAAGCGCTCGGCCCGGTTCGGGTCCTGCTCCACCGCAGTGACGATCCCCTGGCCGGCAGCGAGCTGGGCCGTCTTGCCTCCCGGTGCCGCGCACAGGTCTACGACCGTCTGCTTGCGCACGTCGCCCAGCAGCCTGACCGGCAGGCTCGCCGCCAGGTCCTGCACCCAGAACCGCCCCTCGCTGAAGCCCTTCAGCCGGTCGATCTGGCCGCCGGCCGTCAGGCGGACGGTGCCGTTCGGCATGGGCTGGCCGCCCAGGATCTCGGCCAGCGAGGCGGCATCGTCGCGGGCCGTCAGGTCGAGCGGTGGCTCGACCTGGTGCGCCTCGCCGATCGCCCTGGCCATAGGCTCGCCATAGGCATCGACCCAGGCGAACCACATCCACTCGGCGCTGTTGAGCCTCGCGGCATCCTGTTCGGCCACGATGGCCGGGCCTTCCTCGGCGACCTTGCGCAGGATGGCGTTGATCATGCCGCGCTCGCGGTCGAGCGGCCCGTGGGCCAGTTGCACGGTGGCGGACAGGGCGGCATGGGCGGGCGTGCCCAGGAACAGGAGCTGGGCCGCACCCAGGCGCAGCAGGTTGAGGGCGCGGGCCTTCTGCGGCGGGAAGCGCCAGAAGCGGGCCAGCGCGTCGTCGATCTGCCCCTTGTGGCGCAGGACCGTGGCCACCAGCGCGCGAGCGAACGCACGATCGCGCGGCTCCAGGCGCTGGAGGCCGCGATGGCTGGCCAGCGCGTCGTCCATCGTCCGCCAGCTCTGCCCGAGCACGGCGTCCAGGATGTCGAGCGCCATCATCCGGGCGTCCGGCCCGCCCGAGCGGGAACGGCCGGCCGTGGTCCGGTCGTCCGGTTTGGTCCAGGCGTTGCGGCGGGCGGGATCGACGTAGTGGGGGCGTTCAGCCACGGGGCAGACCTGCGAGCGATTGGGAGATCAGGGAGCGCGTTGCTCCAACACCATAGAGGGCCGCGAAGTTGCCAAAGCGCGGGCCCTGCGCCTGGCCGAGCAGGACCTCGTAGAGGGCGGTGAACCAGGTGCGCAGCGGCTCGAACCCGTGCTTCTTGCCGATGGCGTAGACCTCGTTCTGGATCGTCTCGCCCTCGGCACCTTCCGGCATGGAAGCGAGCACGTCGTGCAGCTCCTGAAGGGCGGCGCGCTCCTGCTCGGTCGGCTGGCGGTACTTCTTCTGGGGCTTCACGAAGTCCTGGTGGTAGGCCACCGCATGCTCGACCAGCTTGGCCAGCTGCGGCGCGCTGGCGGCGGTCGTGCCCGGTGCGTACTGGCTGATATAGCCCCAGATCACCTGCGGCTCCTCGGCGTTCACGACGCTGGCGAGGTTGAGCAGCATGGCAAACGAGAGCGGGAGCTTCGTCACCATCGGGTCGCCGGCATGGATGTGCCAGACCGGATTGCCGAGCTTCTCCTTGTCGTCCTGGCCGGGATAGGCCTCCAGCAGCTGCTGGTACTCGTCGACATGCTTGGGGATCACGTCGAAATAAAGGCGCTTGGCAGCCTTCGGGTCGCGGTAGAGGAAGAGCTGCAGGCTCTCCGGGGTGGCGTAGCGCAGCCACTCGTCGATGGTCAGGCCATTGCCCTTGGACTTGCTGATCTTCTGGCCCTGCTCGTCCAAGAACAGCTCGTAGGTGAGGTTCTCCGGCGGCAGGCCGCCAAGGGCCCGGCAGATCTGCGAGCCCAGCTTCACCGAATCGATCAGGTCCTTGCCGGACATCTCGTAATCGACATCGAGCGCATACCAGCGCATCGCCCAGTCGGCCCGCCACTGCAGCTTGCAGTGGCCGCCGGTCACCGGGACCTCGGTCAGCGTGCCGTCCTCGTCGCGGAACACGACCGTGCCGTCCTGCGGCTTCAGCTCCTCGATCCGCACCTGCAGGACCTTGCCGGTCTTCGGGGAGATCGGGAGGAAGGGGCTGTAGGTGGCGGCGCGCTCGGCACCCAAGATCGGCGTGACGATCTTCACGAGCTGGTCGTGGACTTCCAGTGCCCGCAGCAGGGCCTGATCGAAGCGGCCGGCGCGGTAGTGGTCGGTTGCGGACTGGAAGCTGTAGGCGAAGCCGAACCGGTCCAAAAACGCGCGCAGGCGGGCGTTCATGTGGTGGCCGAAGCTCTCATGCGTGCCGAACGGGTCGGGAATCGCGGTAAGCGGCTTGCCAAGGTATTCCCGGACCATGTCGCCGTTCGGGACGTTGTCCGGCACCTTGCGCAGGCCGTCCATGTCGTCGGAAAAGGCATAGAGTTCCGTCGGAACATCCGGCCGCAACAGCTTGAATGCATTGCGGATCAGGGTCGTGCGGAACACCTCGGCGAAGGTGCCGATATGCGGCAGGCCGGAGGGACCGTAGCCGGTCTCGAACAGCACGAAGCCTTTGGCCGGCGGACGCTTGGCGATGCGCTCGACAAGGCGGCGCGCCTCGACGAACGGCCAGGCTTTCGCCGACTGATAGAGCTCCTGCATGGGATGGACCTGCCATTTGACGCAACGGACGAGCAGCGGCCGGACTTGGCATCCGGCCGCTGGCGCGCGACGTCTAGCAGACTTGCCGCCTCCAGGTCACACCCTGCGTGCCGCAAACCCCTCATGCGTCAGGCACCGATCCGGCCGAACAGGTCGCCGGTGCCAAGTTGGACCGGAAAGTCCAGCACCTCCACCAGCGCTCTCTCGCTGCGGATTCCCGTGACGACCACCTCGACGCCGCAGCGCTGCATGGCCCGGATGTCGCGGATCAGGTCGCTGTCGTAGGCGCCGAGCGAAGCCTGGTGCAGTTCGTCGGCGGGAAGGCACACGAGGCTCAGCTTGCGCGCCGCGACCGCTTCCGGCGAGAGATGAGGCCGCTCAGCCAGCTCCAGGCCGATGCCCACCTGCGCCCTGCGCAGGATCGCGACCAGCTCCAGGCCGAAGCGTTCGGTGGGCCAGGCGTCCAGCACCAGATGCAGGGCGCAGGCCTGCGGCGGGCGCCGCCCCAGCAGGGTGGCAAGGGCCGTGCGCGCCTCCTCGGCGGCAAAGGACGCGGTGGACAATCTGGCTACGACCGGCAGGTTCTCCGCACCGGGCACCGGACGCTCCGCGTTCCTGGCCGCTGCCCGTACCATTTCCAGATCAAGGGCCGCACGCAGCTCGTCCGCCTCGCTGCCCAGGAGCCGGTGAGCGTCGGAGAGAGCGCCGTCGTGACGGCATTGCTGGTGGATCGCGACCATCCGGCGGCGGCGCTGCGGCAGGCTCACCACCGGCACCCGGACGACCGTCAGTGCATCCTCCTGCACGGCACGCGCCACGGCCTGCCGCCCGGCCGCTTCCTCGTCCGCGATCACGTCGCGACGGAACGGCTGGTTGATGGTGAGCCCGAGCCCGGCATGTGGCGCGCTGGCAGGGCGAGACGGTGCCGTTTGCCGGGACCGCTCAGGAAGCTCGTCCATTGCAGGGTCGGGAGCGCCGTCCAGCATGTCCGGTCCGTCCGGGGCCGGGCCGATGGACGCGGCCACCGGCGGCTCGGGTTCGTTCCTGCGTTCATTCGCTGCCTGGTTCCTGCGGAACAGGGTGAACGCGCCAAATTGCACCTTGGCCTCGGGTTCGTTCGTGTCGGCGCCGGCTGCCGCCAGGCCGGGGAGCAACTCCGGAGTGGGCGCGGTGCCGGACGCGTCTGCCGACATCTCGTCGGGAGGGATGAGGTCGACAGGCGAGAGGACGAGGTCGGGTTCGTTCGTGCCATCTGCCGGTTGGACCGCCACCTTGCGGTCCTTGCGCCGCCATGCACCGAAACCGGCTGCCGCTGCATGGCCGAGCAGGGTCCGCACGCCAGGGCCACGCTCGGCGGGATCGGCTGCGCTTGCCACCGGCGGCAGGTCGGGCTCGGGTTCGTTCGTGCCATCCGCCGCTGGCGGTGCGGGCGGGGCGTCGGCCGGCATTCGCCCTTGCCGGCGCTCGGTTCGTTTGTGCGAATCCATGGTGCGGTGCCGCCGGCCAGCAGGCGCTCGCGGCGTACCAGCAGCGTCGAGCCACCCAGGAGCAGGAGGAAGGTCAGGAGGCCAGGTGCCAGAGTCAGGCGCAGCGCCGGGTCCGGGACAGCCAGCAGGCCGCTGGCACCCGCGACCAGCGCGCTCGCCACCGCTAGGAAGTAGAAGAAACCGGACACCTTCCAGCTCCCGGATGTTGATCTACCCAGGGTTGTTAAACCATCCGCATACTTAATTGAAGCGAGAGAAACAGGTGAGACAGCGGGTTCCCCGACCGAGCAAGCAGCGCGTCGCCGACGTGCTACCGGTGGCTCGCGACCGCCTGCTCCGGCACGAGCCGGCGAACGACCCCACGGTGCTGCCGGCAGCGGTAGTGCCACCGTCCGAGAAGGGCGGGACGCCGTCCGGCGGCCTCCTGCCGGCGGCCCTGGAAGGCTGGTTCACCCAGCGGAACTGGACGCTGCGCCGGCACCAGGTCGAGATGATCCAGGCCGCCGAGCGGCAGCAGGACGCGCTGCTGATCGCGCCTACCGGCGGCGGCAAGACGCTGGGCGGGTTCCTGCCGAGCCTGATCGCGCTGGCCGGGCGCGGGCCGCGCCCGGTGGCGCGGCTCCACACGCTCTATGTCTCGCCGCTCAAGGCGCTGACCGCGGACGTGCAGCGCAACCTGATGCGTCCGGTCGAGGAGGCGGGCCTGCCGGTCACGGTGGAGAGCCGCACCGGCGACACGCCGCAGAACCGCCGGGCCCGCCAGAAGCGGACCCCGCCCGACATCCTGCTGACGACGCCCGAATCCCTGGCGCTGATGCTCTCGTGGACGGATGCCGCCGAGCGGTTCGCCCATCTGGATGCCGTCATCATCGACGAACTGCACGCGCTGGCCGATACCAAGCGTGGCCAGATGCTGGCGCTGTGCCTGGCCAGGCTGCGTGGCCTGGCGCCGCAGGCCCGCTTCTGCGGCCTGTCCGCCACGGTGGCCGACCCGCCTGCCCTGCTGCGATTCCTGTCGCCGGATCCTGAGCGGGCGGTGATCGTGAGGGGCGATCCCGGTGCCGACCCGGACGTCGCGATGCTGGTGCCGGACGCCTATGTGCCCTGGTCCGGCCATTTCGGGCTGTTCGCGGTCGACGCGGTCTACCGGCTGATCAAGACCGCGCGGACCTGCCTTTTGTTCGTCAACACCCGCTCGGCCTCGGAGGTGCTGTTCGCCCATCTCTGGCGGGCGAACGAGGACGGGCTGCCGATCGCACTCCATCACGGCTCCTTGTCGGTGGAGCAGCGCAAGCGGGTGGAGGCGGCGATGATCGCCGGGCAACTGCGCGCGGTGGTCTGCACAAGTTCGCTCGACCTCGGCATCGACTGGGGCGATGTCGACCTGGTCGTCCAGATCGGCGCGCCCAAGGGGGTCGCCCGCCTAGTCCAGCGGATCGGCCGCTCCAACCACCGCATGGACGAGCCGTCGCGCGCCGTGCTGGTGCCGGCCAACCGGTTCGAGTTCCTGGAGTGCATGGCCGCCCAGGAAGCGGTCCATGCCGGTGACCTCGATACCGGGATCGTCCTCCTGCCGGGCCTGGACGTGCTGGCCCAGCATGTGCTGGGGGTGGCCTGCTCCGGCCCGTTCGGTCCGGACGAACTCTATGCCGAGGTAATCCGGGCGCAGCCGTTCAACGACCTCAGCCGGAAGGACTTCGACGACGTCGTGCAGTTCTGCGCCAATGGCGGCTACGCGCTGGGCGAGTACGAGCGCTACCGGCGCCTCGAGCGGCTGCCGGACGGGCGCTGGAAGCTGGCCGATCCGCGCTTTGCCCGGCAGTGGCGGATGAACGTGGGCGTGATCGTCGAGGCACCCGTGCTCAGGGTGAAGCTCGGGCGGCGCACGCTGGGCGAGGTCGAGGAATTCTTCATCCAGACGCTCTCTCCCGGCGACAGCTTCATGTTCGCAGGCCAGACGCTGGAGTTCCTGGGGATTCGCGAGCACGAGGTG